>ENA-OURZ01000343-OURZ01000343.1-human-gut-metagenome-genome-assembly--contig:-NODE-343-length-64049-cov-6.079336_pt1 | contig 64049 bp, 64 predicted proteins | sample MGYA00242073_ERZ509195 | MGnify/ENA primary metagenome ERZ509195 (study PRJEB26280, sample SAMEA2338837) | human gut metagenome | biome: human gut; feature: human-associated habitat; material: faeces... | reverse complement strand
CTTGTTTAGCGGGTTTTATTCACTTTTGAGCCTTAAAAATGGGGAAACTCAAAATAAAATTTGAATAAAAACGGAAGTTTTGTTTAAGGGTCTTAGCACTTGCTTTCCTTATAAATTTGGTATATAATAGTACGGAAAGTATATTTTGGAGGAAAATGCATGGATATCAGGGTAGGCGACAAGCTTTTAATGAAAAAAAAGCACCCCTGCGGAGCGGATACGTTTTCGGTACTGCGCGTTGGTATGGACTTCAGATTGAAATGCACCGGCTGCGGCAGAGAGGTAATGGTGCCGCGCGTTAAGGCTGAAAAGAGCCTTAAAAAAATAATAAGACAAGACGGAGAATAAATATGTTTGAAAAGATAGAGGCGGTCGCCAACCGCTACGATCAGATATCGGCAGAGCTCTCACGCCCTGAAACCGCGGCGGATAACGGGCAGTTTACGCGCCTTATGAAGGAATACGCCGAAATGACCCCGATAGTTGAAAAATACCGCGAATACAAAGCGGCAAAAGCGGCTGAAGAGGACGCGCTGCAGATCCTTTCGGAAAGCGGGCTTGATAAGGAAATGAAGGAGCTTGCCGAGGAAGAGCTTAAAGAGTCAAAGGAAAAAATATCGGCTTGCTCGGACGAGCTTAAAATACTCCTTTTACCCAAAGACCCCAACGATGAAAAAAACGTAATAGTGGAAATACGCGGCGGCGCCGGCGGAGAAGAGGCGGCGCTGTTTGCAGGAACACTTTACAGAATGTATACCATGTATTCCGAAAGCCGCCGCTGGAATACAGAAATCATAAGCGCCAACGAAACCGAGCTTGGCGGTTTTAAGGAAATTGTATTTATGATAGAGGGCGCGGGCGCTTACTCACGCCTTAAATACGAAAGCGGCGTTCACCGCGTTCAGCGCGTGCCCGATACCGAAACTCAGGGCCGCATACACACCTCAACCGTAACCGTTGCCGTGTTGCCCGAGGCTGAGGACGTAGAGCTTGAAATCAACCCCGCCGACCTTAAGATCGATACATTCCGTTCATCAGGTGCCGGCGGTCAGCACATCAATAAAACCTCATCGGCAATACGCGTAACGCATATCCCCACGGGCACCGTTGTTGAATGTCAGGACGAACGCAGTCAATTTAAAAACAAGGATAAGGCGCTTAAAATTCTGCGTTCGCGCCTGCTTGATAAAGCGCAGAAGGAGCATGACGAGGCAATTGCTTCAGACCGCCGCTCGCAGGTGGGCACCGGCGACCGCAGCGAGCGTATACGCACATACAATTATCCTCAGGGCCGCGTTACAGACCACCGCATAGGTCTTACGCTTTACAAACTTGAACAGATATTAAACGGCGACCTTGACGAGGTGATCAACGCGCTTATAACCTACTACCGCACCGAGGCGCTTAAGGCTGAAAACGAGGGACGTTAATGCTTACAAAAAGGCTTAAAACAGATGAAAAAAGCTATAAAAGCAGTGTGAACGAAGCAGCGGATATATTAAAAAACGGCGGAATTGTTGCAATTCCAACCGAAACGGTATACGGGCTTGCCGCCTCTGCGCTTGATGAAAACGCCGTAAAAAAGGTGTTTGCGGCAAAGGGCAGACCGCAGGATAATCCGCTTATAGTTCATATTGCAGATATTAAAGAGTTTGGCAGAATAGCCGCAGATATACCAAACGGCGCGTTTGAGTGTGCAAGGCGGTTTTGGCCGGGTCCGCTTACAATGGTGCTTAAACGCACCGAAAAAATACCCGCCTTAGTTTCGGCAGGACTTGATACGGTGGCTGTAAGAATGCCGTCCGATAAAACGGCGCGCGATATTATAAATGCAAGCGGTCTGCCGCTTGCCGCCCCTTCCGCCAATACGTCCGGCAGGCCCAGCCCCACAAAGGCGAAATACGTTTTAGAAGACCTTGACGGCAAAATAGACGCCGTTGTTATGGGCGGCGATTGCGGCGTGGGGGTTGAGTCCACCGTTATTACGCTTGTAACGGATCCGCCGCGCCTTTTAAGGCCGGGCGCCGTTACTGCGGAACAGCTGCGGGAAATTTTCCCCGATATGGTTGTTGACAAGGCCGTGCTTGCCGAACCCGAAAAGGGCGCAAAGGTAGCTTCGCCGGGTATGAAATATAAGCATTACGCGCCTAAAACCGAGGCTTTTCTTGTAGAAGGTTCAAGCGAAGGGTTTGCAAAGCTTGTAAACGGTAAGCCCTGCTGCGCCGCAGTCTGCTTTAAGGAAGACAGCGAAAAAATAACCGTGCCAAAATTAACCTACGGCAGCTCCATTGATGAATACACGTTGGCGCACGGCGTTTTTACGGCATTACGCAAGGCAGACGAACTAAACGTGCAGGCAATTTATATACACGCTCCGTCAAAAAACGGCGTAGGGCTTGCGGTTTATAACCGCCTTATCCGTGCGGCGGCGTTCAGGGTGATAAGGGTATGAGCTTTATTATCGGTCTTACAGGGCCCACGGGCGCCGGCAAAAGCACGGTATCAGCCGCCGCAGAGCAGTTTGGGCTAAGGGTTGTAAACTGCGACCTGCTTGCAAGAAAAGCGGTAGAAAAGGGTACGGAGGGTTTAAAGGCGTTAACCGCCGTATTCGGTAACGGTATTTTAGAAAAAGACGGCAGCCTTAACCGAAAGAAACTGGCGGCCGTGGCTTTTAAAACGCCCGAAAACACCGAGCTTTTAAACAAAACGCTTTTACCGCATATTGTAAAGCTTGTAAAAAAAGAAACAAATTCAAAAAACGCCCTGCTTGACGCCCCAACCCTGTTTGAAAGCGGGCTTAACAGTGAATGTGTTAAAACAATAGCGGTTTTGGCTGATAAAAAGCTGCGTGAGGAAAGAATAACCGCGCGCGATAATATAACAAAACAGCAGGCGCTTCTTCGCATAAACGCGGGGAAACCGGACGATTTTTATAAAACGCACGCAGACTGCATAATATATAATAACGGCGACGAAAACGCGGTAATAACACGCTTTTCAAATATACTTAAAGAAATAACGGAGGAAATTACAAATGAGTGAATTAACCGCAGAACAGTTAAAGGACAGGCTTTATTACAAGCGCAAAAACGGAAGGCTTGTATCAAGCGACGAAACGCTTAATAAGGCGGACGAATACTGCGAGGGCTATAAAAGCTTTTTAAACAAAGCAAAAACCGAACGCGAGGCTGTAAAGGCCGCTACACAGATGGCGAAAGCAAACGGCTTTAGCGAATTTTGCCGCGGCAAGGCCTATAAAGCGGGCGATAAGGTATATATAAACAACCGCGGAAAGACCCTTGCATTGGCGGTTATAGGCGAACAGCCCGTAGAGCAGGGCGTTAACATTACCGCCGCGCATATCGATTCGCCGCGCCTTGATTTAAAACCCAATCCGCTTTACGAGGATACCGATTTAGCACTTTTTAAAACCCATTATTACGGCGGTATTAAAAAATACCAGTGGACGGCGGTTCCGCTTTCGCTTCACGGTGTTTTTGTGCTTAAGGACGGCACCGTAAAGGAAGTATCGATAGGCGAAAACGAAAACGAGCCTAAATTTGTTATAAACGACCTGCTGCCGCACTTGGCTTCCGAGCAGATAAAGCGCCCGTTAAACGAGGGCGTAAAGGGCGAAGAGCTTAACGTGCTTGTAGGCAGCCACCCGTTTAAGGATGATAAGGGCAGCGAGCTTGTAAAGCTTAACATTTTAAAGCTTTTAAACGAAAAATACGGCGTGACCGAAGAGGATTTCCTTTCAGCCGAGCTTGAAATGGTGCCTGCCGCAAAATCCACCGATATCGGCTTCGACCGCTCGCTTATCGGCTCCTACGGTCAGGACGACCGCGTTTGCGCCTACCCTGCCTTAACCGCTGTTTTAGAGGTTGAAAAGCCCGAAAAAACCGCGCTTGCCATTCTTACCGATAAAGAGGAGATCGGCTCCTGCGGAAATACGGGGCTTGAATCCGATTTTCTGCGCTTTGTTATAGGTGACCTTGCAAAAATGCAAAACGGCGACCCGACCGTGGCATTAAGAAACTCAAAATGCCTTTCGGCAGACGTTAACGCCGGTCTTGACCCCACTTTTCAGGACGTTATGGAAAAAAAGAACGCCTCTTTCTTAAATTACGGCGTTGTTGTTACAAAATATACGGGGGCAAGGGGCAAATCCGGCACGTCGGACGCCTCTGCCGAATATGTTGCGCAAATACGCAATATGCTTGATAACGCAGGTATTATATGGCAAACAGGCGAGCTTGGCAAGGTTGATATCGGCGGCGGCGGAACGGTTGCTATGTTTATCGCCAATATGGGCGTGGACGTTGTAGACCTCGGCGTTCCGGTGCTTTCAATGCACGCGCCGTTTGAAACCACCGCTAAATTTGATGTGTATATGTGCTACCGCGCTATGTATGAGTTTATGAAGTAAGCAAACAGTCACCTGTCCATTTGCCCTTTCATATAATGTATTGATCCGGATCTTACAAAAACGAAAGGACAAGTGAAATATGTATTGCAATGAAGAATTAAGAAATAACTCCTGCCGTATAAGAAGAACCACCCGTTGCTCAGCCGCGGTTGTATGCGTGCTTGCGGCACTGTTTTTCTTCTTGGCCGGCGCGATTGCAGGCGCTTATGCTGCTGAATTTGTAACCTCGGCAATTGTTCCTATTGCCATATTTGCAATAATTCTGCTTATAGCCACCGTTATTGCGCTTTGGTTAAGGCACTGCCGCAGCTGCGACTGAAATTACCCGTTTTCGGCACGCTTAAACAGCGTGCCGAAGCTTAATTTAAAGGAAGTGTAAATATGCTATACCGCACAATAGCGGCGATTGCAACGCCCCTCGGCGAAAGCTCGATAGGCGTTATAAGAATATCGGGCGAAAACGCCGTAAGCATTGCCGATAAGGTGTTCTTCCCCTTTTCGGGCAAGCCGCTTTCATCGCTTGCGGGCTACCGCGCCGCATACGGCGAAATAAAGCAAAACGGCAAAACGCTTGACGACGGCGTAGCCCTTGTTTTTAAAGCGCCTAAAAGCTACACGGGCGAAGACGTGGTTGAAATATCGGTTCACGGCGGCAGAATACTTTTGCGCGATATTTTGCGCCTCATTTTAGAAAACGGCGCCGCCCCTGCCGAGCCGGGCGAATTTACAAAACGCGCCTTTTTAAACGGAAAAACCGACCTTACAAAGGCCGAAAGCATTATGGGGCTTATATCCGCAAAATCCGAATCGGAATTAAGGCTTTCAAGAGCCGCCCATATAGGCAAATTAAGCGAAAAGACCGATAAAATTATCGCCGACCTTACGGCGGCGGCGGCTTCTGTTGCCGCATATTCGGATTACCCCGACGAGGATATAGAAGGTCTTGACCGCGAAAGCTTTTTAAAAATGCTTACCGCCGCAAAGGAAAGCATAACGGCAATGCTTTCAACCTACGACGCCAGCAGGGTTTTAAGGGAAGGCATTGAAACCGTAATCGTGGGCAAGCCGAACGTCGGCAAATCCACGCTTATGAATATGCTAAGCGGTGCCGAACGCTCAATAGTAACCGAGGTTGCAGGCACCACGCGCGATGTTATTGAGGAAACCGTAACCGCAGGCGGCATATTACTGCGCCTTGCAGATACCGCAGGCATACGCACCACCGAGGATACGGTGGAAAAAATAGGCGTGGAGCGCGCAAAGGCGCGCATTGAGGCGGCGGAGCTTATTTTAGCCGTGTTTAACAGCGCCGAGCCGCTGACTGACGACGATATTAAGCTTATAAACGGTATTAAAAACCGCAACACCATAATTATACTTAATAAATCAGACCTTGAAAACAAAATAGACAAAACGGTATTCAACGGCTTTATAACCGTAGAAACCGCCGCGCAAAGTGGAAAGGGCTATACCGAGCTTTGCCGCGCAATAGCCGAAATTTCGGGCACGGCAAGCCTTGACCCCGACAGCGCAGTGCTTATGAACGAGCGCCAGCGCGCCTGCGCGGTTCGCGCGCTTGACGGAGTAACGGAGGCTGTAAACGCAATAAATTCGGGCTGTACGTTAGACGCGGTGGGCGTTTGCGTGGACGACGCGTTGGCCGCCCTGCTTGAGCTTACCGGCAGGCGCGTTACAAACGAGGTAACAGATGAAATATTCCGCCGCTTTTGCGTGGGAAAATAAATTATTAAACGGGCTGCAAATGCAGCCCGTTTTCTTGTCATTACTCAGAATGACATACCATTTAGTCATTGCGAAGCCGTGTAAACGGCTGTGGCAATCCGTTTTCCCCTTTTATTTGCTATAATAGCTTAATTGTTTTATAAAAACAATTAACTCGTATATGATTTGAAATTTTAAAAATATTATTATTTTCTTCTATTTATATATATATCCGTATTCAGATACTAACTCAACTACTTTTTTAGGGTCTGATGCAACTTCAAGTGTTACCGATATATATTTTTTTGAATTACTATCATATACCCGCCAACCACTAGGATCATTTAAATAAATACTTTCTATTTCAAATTTTCCTTGCAATCCACTGGTGAAATCATTTTTTGCAATAAATCCTTTAACATGCGAAGGAATCCTTATTTCTCTCAGTGTAGCTGACGTAAAATTATAATATCTGTCTTGTCTTGAGGTTACATTTGAAAATACATTTGTATATGTAGTGAATCCCAATTTTACAATCGGCATATTATTATATTGTTCTGGTATTATTATTGTATTCGGAACAACATTCATGTATAACGGATTTAATGCGACAGCATATCCAACCAATACCGAATTTTCAAAGATAGGATTATATATTAAATAATCCTTTTCAGTCGTTCCTATATATCCCAAATTCTCACTATTATCGTCTGTATATGTAACCCATAAATAGCCGTCAATAATCTCTGTTTTAGCTATTCCCCTGCCGGTATCGCCTTTTTCGCCTTTAAGCGCGGCAAGCCATTCTTCCTGCGTGCCTGTATATTCGGGGTGGGCGGCAATATACAGCTCGTAAGCCGATTTTCCGTCTACGCCTTTATCTCCCTTATCGCCTTTAATGCCCTTAATATTGCCAAGCAGTGTTACAGTGCCGCTTTCGCCGTATTTAACCGAAAGGTCGCCGCTTTCGTTGTCAAGGGTTAATATCGGGGTTAAGCCGTCAGCGCCGTTTGCACCGTCCTTGCCCTTTATCGGGCCTATTTTATCGGAGCTTGTTCCGTCGGTATAATCAAATACAAGGTAAAAATCCTCGGTTAATGTAACCTTGGATATTCCGTTGCCGTCCTTACCGTCTGCCCCCACTACCGATTTATCAATTATTATCGGGTCGCCCTCGGACAAGGTGATAACCAGTTTGTTATCTTCATTTATTGTAACGCCGATAACGCTTACGCCGTCATCACCCTTGTCTCCCTTTTCACCTTGGTCGCCTTTCTCACCTTTTTCGCCCTGTATGCCTTGAACGCCTTGTATGCCTTGAATACCTTGTATACCCTGCTCGCCCTGTGCGCCGGTGTCTCCTTTGTCTCCCTTGTCGCCTTTAGCGCCTGCGGCTCCGGTTGCACCGGTTTCACCTTTCTCACCCTGTATGCCTTGGTCTCCCTTTTCACCCTTAGCACCCGTAGCTTTTATTTCGGTGGAAACATATGTAAGCCCGTTATCGGTTGAAATTTCCCATTCGTTTGTAAGCGGATTTATTTTTATTTTCGGCGAAATTCCGTCTTTGCCTTTTTCACCTTGTATACCCTGTATTCCCTGTTCGCCTTGGTCACCCTTGTCGCCTTTATCGCCTTTAGCACCGGCGGCTCCTGTTGCACCGGTATCGCCCTTTTCACCTTGAACGCCTTGAATACCTTGCTCGCCTTGAATACCTTGCTCGCCTTTGTCTCCTTTTTCACCCTGAGCACCCGTGTCGCCCTTATCACCCTTTGTTCCGAGTGCCGATACCGCGGTAGAGGTCCAGTTTTCGCCGTCGTCTTCCGAAATTTCCCATAATCCCGTTTCGGTGTTTATTCTTATTTTGGGTGAAATACCGTCTTTTCCGTCTGCACCCCTTATATTTTCAAAGGTAAAGGTGCGGCCGGTGCTTAGCTTAACCGTCATTGTACTGCCGGTAATGCTGATATCGGTTATGCTGTCGCCCTGTTCGCCTTTTTCGCCCTGAATACCCTGTATTCCCTGCTCACCTTGGTCGCCTTTGTCTCCTTTTTCACCCTTAGCGCCCGTGGCTCCCGTTGCGCCGATATCTCCCTTTTCGCCTTTTTCACCCTGAATACCCTGTATTCCCTGCTCGCCCTGAGCGCCGGTCTCACCTTTTTCCCCTTGTATACCTTGCTCGCCTTTGTCTCCTTTTTCACCCTTGGCACCCGTGTCGCCCTTATCGCCCTTAGCGCCCGTGGCTCCCGTTGCGCCGGTATCTCCCTTTTCGCCTTTTTCGCCTTGAATACCCTGTATTCCCTGCTCACCCTGCTCGCCTTGGTCGCCTTTGTCACCCTTATCGCCCTTAATGCCTGCTGCACCTACAACCTTGCCCACATTCACGGTTTTATTATCCGAAAAGAAGAGAACAAGCTCGCCGCTTTCGTTTACGGCGGCGCCGGATATGCTTACTCCGTCGATTCCGTTTGTGCCGTTTTTACCGTCAGAGCCGTCCTTACCGTTAACCCCGTCCTTACCGTTAACCCCGTCCTTTCCGTTAAGTCCGTCTTTACCGTTAACCCCGTCTTTTCCGTCAACTCCGTTTGCGCCGTCGGCACCGTTTTTGCCTACGGCATTTCCGAGGTTAAGCTCGGTTCCGTCCGAAAGGGTGATTACAAGCTGACCCTCAGAATTAAAGCAAGCGGTTTTAATGCTTTGAACGCCGCTTGAAATCAACGCATTAAGGCTTTGCGCCCATTCGTTTTCGGTGCCGTTATAGCCTGCGCTTACCGCAAGCTGATATGCAGATTTTCCGTTTAATGAGTCAAGCCAATCCTTAACCGTGCCGTTATAACCGTTTTTAACCGCAAGCTCGTAAGCCGAAAGCCCGTTTTTAACCATAACGGACGACTGCACCGAGCCTTTTTTATTTACTAAAATGCTTGTTCCTGCGGAAAGCGCAATAACAAGTATTACGGTTAAAGCAACCGTAATAAGTTTTTTAAGCTTTTTGGATTTTAACATAACAGTAATTCCCCTTTTTATAATAGCTTTTCTCAAAAGGTGTACCTTTTGACATAAGTTCAAATTACAAAATTTACTTATGCTTTTTCAGAAAAAAAGGATAAATATGGAAAATAATCCTTGAAATACAAAGGTTTGTATGGTAAAATTGACATATAAAACAGGAGTTCAAAAGGTACACCTTTTGAACTCCTGTTTTACTTTTTTATAAGCTTCAGCTCGCGGCGGCGGCGGTAAAACGTGCTTTTGCTCATACCGCACTTTTTAAGCGCCGCGTCGGTGGAAATAAGTCCTCTGTCCCACAGCCGCACTGTCTTTGCAAAGCCGTCGGGGATAGGTATTTCAGGTCTGCCGAACAATACTCCCTTTGCCTTTGCGGCGGCAATGCCCCGCGCCTGCCGTTTTTTAATATTTTCGCGTTCGTTTTGCGCCACAAACGAAAGAATCTGCAAAACAAGGTCCGCAATAAACGTTCCCATAAGGTCCTTGCCGTTCCGCGTATCTAAAAGCGGCATATCAATAACGCAGATATCGGCGCCTATTTCCTTTGTTAAAATACGCCATTGCTTTTGTATCTCCTCGTAATTGCGGCCCAAACGGTCAATACTTAAAACATAAAGCAGATCCCCCGCCTTAAGCCTTTTCAACAGCTTTTTATACTGCGGCCGTTCAAAATCCTTGCCGGACTGCTTATCCTTAAAAATGTTTTTTGCAGGCACACTGCGTTCGCAAAGCGCTATCAGCTGCCGTTCCTCGTTCTGGTCCACGCTTGAAACGCGCACATATCCGTATTCTTCCATAAAAAATCACCACCCTGCCGCATAATACAGGAAGGTTAAAGCCGATTAAAATGTAAATATGCTATTTTAATTTTGTTACCGCAAATATTGCAATGCCCAATATTACAAGAACCGCGCCCGTAACGCGGTTAAGCGTTTCGGGCTTTGCCTTGTTTGCAATTACCGCCGCCAGCTGCGCGAAAACAAGAGTGCTTACAACGCAAACCGCAAGCGCCCCAATATCGGGCGCGCCGCCTATTGCAAAATGGCTTACGGAGCCCGTAAATGCGGTGGCGCTCATAATAAACACGCTTGTGCCAACGGCGGTTTTAAGCTCGTACCCCAAAACAGAGGTAAGCACAAGCAGCATCATCATACCGCCGCCCGCGCCCACAAAGCCGCAGATAAACCCGACACCTGCGCCGCATATTACCGAGCGCACCGCCTTTTGGCGCACCGTGGCGGACGAAAGGCGTTTTTTAGGCGCAACAACGGGCTTTACAATAAATTTAACGCCCAAAATAAAGGTCATAAACACCGAAAAGCCGCCCATTGCGGTTTTCGGAACAATGCTTGCAGCAAAGCTGCCGCAAAAGGTGAAAGCCAAAACGGAGATCATCATAATAATGCCGTTTTTAATATCAAGATTTTTATTTTTTCCGTAGGTATAGGCTGAAACGGCGCTTGCCAAAACATCGCTTGCAAGGGCAATGCCCACAGCCATATAAGGGTCCATATTTAAAAAAGCAATAAGCATAGGGCTTATCACCGCGGCGGCGCTCATACCGGCAAAGCCCGTGCCGAGACCGGCGCCCAAGCCCGCCAAAATACAAATAATAGCTTTAAACATAATTTCTCCGTTTGTTCTGCTTATTCCGAATAAACCGATGTTAAGCCGAAATATTCTTCAAGAGTAAGTCCGCTTGAATAAATTTTCGCCGCGTTTTCAACGCCTATGTACCTGTAATGCCAAGGCTCGTACATATAGCCGGTGATATGCTCCTTGCCTTCGGGATAGCGCAAAATAAACCCGTATTTATATGCGTTTTCGGCAAGCCATATTGCCTGAGGCGTTCCTGTAAATCTGCTGTCGGCATAGTTTATATCAAAGGCAAGTCCCGTTTGATGCTCGGAGTAGCCCGGCCGCGCGGAATACCTGTCTGCATTTTTCACGCCGTCGCGCCTTACATAGCTGCTATACAGATTTTTCTGTACGTTATAGCTTCTGAAACCCGAACACACCCACATATCAAGATTTTGCTCCGCCTTTGCGGCGGCAAACATTTGATCTAAGGCAGCCTTTGCCTCGCTGTTTACGCCGGGGTTATAATTGCTCGGAAGCGGATAGGATTTATTTACTATAAGTATTCCCTCGCGGTATGTCATTTCAATTTTTATCGGCGCGTTTACCGTTACCTTAAACACCGCGCTCACTTCGGGGCTGTCGGCGGATTTTACCGTTACGGTGCAGCCGCCCTCGCCTATGGCGGTAATATTTCCGTATTTATTAACGGTTGCCACGGCGGTGTTGTCCGATTCCCATATTTCCGCCTTATTGCTTGCGTTTTCAGGCAGCATTGTAACAATGGGCATAAATCTTTCGCCTATATTAAGCGTTTTTTCATAAGCACTCAGCTTTATTTCCTCAACCTTTACATAAACAGGCTCGTCCGGTATGCTGTTTACAGCGGGCACAACCGTTTCGCTTGACTCCGAAGAGGAAACAGTGCTGACTGCCGAGCTTTCAAAAGCGGAAGACGCATTATCTTCATTACCGGAGGTTTTGCAGGCGGCAAGCGATAAAGCAATAATAAGCGCCGCCGCTAAGTAATATAATTTTTTCATAAAATCACCGATAATATAATACCATACATTTAAGCCGATTTAAAGGGGAATTTAAGAAATAAAACGATTTTTGTTTATCAATCTGTCGAAAAAGCGGTTACTGCGGTGATATACTTTTTGTCGCTGCGAAGCCTTGTAAACGGCTGCGGTGGTCAGTTCCCCACCCTCGTCATTGCAAACGCCGTAAGGCGTGCAGCAATCCATCTCTCCCCTAAGGGTATTACGGATTCTTTCACGCTCCGCGTTCAGAATGACAAGCCGATTAGTCATTGCGGTGCGGGTGTCCTGTGGACACCTCTGCGGAGCAGAAGCACCGACCGAGCCGGCAGGCGAGACCGCCGCAAGGCGTGTGGCAATCCGTTTTTCCCCTTTAAATAATACAGCCGCCGCACCGGTCAAGCCAATGCGGCGGCTGTATAATTTTTTATTTTGAATATTTCTTTCTCGGAACGTAGCTTGTGTGCAGGTCGTGGTGTGCCTTATGACCGCCGAAGCCGTCGTACCATTCGCTGTAAAGCGCCTTTACAACGGGGGATTCGTGCGATTTACGCAGTGCCATTGAAGCGTCCTGATCGTAAAGCGCCTTAGCCCTGACAGCCTTTAAGTCAACAGTATCTCTTACATACTGCGGCTGAATCGGCTGACCGCCGCCGTTTACGCAGCCGCCTGGACAGCCCATTATTTCAACAAACGCCCAGCCGTCGGGGTTGCCGTTTTTCATTCTGTCCATAACGCACTTGGCAGCCGCCGCGCCTGAGGCTACGGCAACCTTTATATCGCTGCCGTTAATGTTAACGGTAGCCTGTTTAAGGCCCTGTGTGCCGCGCACCGCGGTAAAGTCGATATCGGTATTATCCTTGCCGGTAAGCCAGTCGTTAGCGGTTCTGAGCGCCGCCTCCATAACGCCGCCCGTAGCGCCGAATATAACCGCCGCGCCGGTGTCTTCACCGAGCGGAGAGTCAAATTCCTCATCGGGCAGATTTGTGAAGTTTATACCTGCGCGCATTATCATACGCGAAAGCTCGCGGGTGGTAATGGCAATGTCAACATCGGGCACGCCCGCTGCGCTTTGGTCTTCCCTGCCGATTTCAAATTTCTTTGCCGTGCAGGGCATTACCGAAACGGAAACTATGTCTTTCGGGTCAATGCCCATTTTATCGGCATAGTAGGTCTTAATAACCGCTCCCGCCATTTGCTGCGGTGATTTGCAGGTGGAAAGATGCTCTAACATATCGGGATAATAATACTCGCAGAACTTAACCCAACCGGGCGAGCAGGAGGTTATCATCGGGAGTGTTCCGCCGTTTTTAATGCGTTCAACAAGCTCGTTAGCCTCTTCCACTATTGTAAGGTCGGCGGCAAAATCGGTATCGAAAATCTTATCGAAACCGAGACGGCGTAAAGCCGCAACCATTTTGCCCTCAACATTAGTGCCTATCGGCATACCGAAGCATTCGCCTAAGGTTGCACGGATAGACGGAGCGGTCTGTACCACAACGTGCTTATCGGGGTCGGCAAGCGCTGTCCAAATCTTATCGGTATCGTCCTTTTCAACCAATGCGCCGGTAGGACATACAACGGTGCACTGACCGCAGGAGATACACGGTACATTTGAAAGACCAACCTCAAACGGAGTGCCGATTGCAGTATCGATACCGCGGTTGTTAGCGCCTATAACGCCTACATACTGCTCGTTGCAGGCGGCAACGCAGCGGCGGCAAAGCACGCACTTGTTGTTATCCCTTACAAGGTGGGGGGTTGAGGTATCAAGCTCATAGGTCGGCTTAAAGCCCTCAAAGGCAGACTCCTCTACGCCGTAATCGCGGCAGAGCTTTTGCAGCTCGCAGTTTGTGGAACGAACGCAGGAAAGGCACTTTTTCTCGTGGGTTGAGAGAATAAGCTCCAAGGTAGTTCTTCTTGCTTTCTGAATTTTTTCGGTGTTGGTAAGAACCTCCATACCCTCGCTTACGGGGTAAACGCAGGCGGTAACAATGCGGAAGCCCCTGCCCTCGTTAGCCTCAACAACGCAGATACGGCAGGCGCCTATCTCGTTTTTCTCTTTCATAAAGCAAAGGGTGGGAATTTCAACGCCCGCTTTTCTTGCGGCGTCCAATATGGTAGAGCCTTTTTCTACGCTTACCGAAATACCGTTTATTTTAACATTTAACATATCCATTATTTAAGGCTCCTTTCTTACTTTTTAACTATTGCGCCGAACGGGCAGTTAGAAATACAAGCGCCGCACTTGATACAAGCGGTCTGATTGATTTCGTGCGGATTTTTAATAGTACCGCTGATAGCGCCCACAGGGCAGTTACGGGCGCATTTTGTGCAGCCCTTACATTTATCGGCAATAATCGAGTAAGAAACAAGATCCTTACATACGCCGGCAGGACATACCTTATCGGTAACGTGAGCCACATATTCGTCACGGAAGAATTTAAGTGTTGCAAGCACGGGGTTAGGCGCTGTCTGGCCAAGACCGCAAAGGGAGTTTTGCTTAATATAGTGGCAAAGCTCCTCCATTCTGTCAAGGTCTTCAAGTGTGCCGTTGCCCTTTGTAATTTTATCGAGCAATTCAAGCAGTCGCTTTGTACCTACGCGGCAAGGAGTACATTTACCGCAGGACTCGTCAACCGTAAATTCAAGGAAGAATTTAGCCATATCAACCATACAGGTGTCTTCGTCCATAACAATAAGTCCGCCCGAACCCATCATACAGCCGATGGCGGTTAGGTTATCGTAGTCAACCTCGGTATCGATAAGGCTTGCGGGAATACATCCGCCCGAAGGTCCGCCTGTCTGCGCGGCTTTAAACTTCTTGCCGCCCGGAATACCGCCGCCTATATCTTCAATTATGTGGCGAAGCGTAGTACCCATAGGAATTTCAACAAGTCCCGTGTGCTTTATCTTACCGCCCAGAGCGAATACCTTAGTACCCTTAGAGCGCCCTGTTCCCATTGAAGCGAACCACTCGGCGCCGCGAAGAATAATCTGCGGAATGTTTGCAAAGGTTTCAACGTTGTTTTCAACAGTGGGTGAGTTGTAAAGTCCCTTAACCGCAGGATACGGCGGGCGGGGCCTCGGCTCGCCGCGGTTACCTTCAATTGAGGTCATAAGCGCGGTTTCCTCGCCGCAAACAAACGCGCCGGCACCAAGGCGGATATGAAGGTCAAAATCAAAGCCCGAACCGAAAATATCCTTACCCAAAAGCCCGTATTCACGCGCCTGATCAATAGCTATCTGCAAGCGGTGAACGGCTATCGGGTACTCTGCACGAACGTAAACATAACCTTGTGTTGCGCCTATTGCGTAGCCTGCAATAGCCATAGCCTCAATTACCGAGTGCGGGTCGCCCTCAAGTACCGAGCGGTCCATAAACGCGCCGGGGTCGCCCTCGTCCGCGTTACATACAACATATTTCTGCGGAGCCTTATTCGGCGCGCACAAAGCCCACTTTCTGCCCGTGGGGAAGCCGCCGCCTCCTCTGCCGCGAAGACCCGAATCGGTAACGCACTTAATAACGTCCTCCGGGGTCATTTCGGTTAAAACCTTACCGAGAGCGGCGTAGCCGTCCATAGCTATGTATTCGTCAATATTTTCGGGATTGATAACGCCGCAGTTACGAAGAACAACGCGGTTCTGCGATTTATAGAAAGCGGTGTCGCCAAGGGAAACATTGCCCTCGATTTCATCAGCCACGTTACCTGTATCGTTATAAACCAAGCGCTCAACAATACGGCCTTTAAGCAGGTGCTCCTCAACGATTTCCTTAACGTCCTCTGGGGTTACTCTGCTGTAGAAAGTACCGTCCGGATAAACGATAACAACCGGTCCCAAAGCGCAGAGACCGAAACAGCCTGTCTGTACGAGTTTTACCTCGTCCGCAAGTCCGCAGCTTTCAATATTCTCGGCAAACGCCTTTTGAATATCGTGGCTTCCCGAAGAGGTACAGCCGGTACCGCCGCAGATCAACACATGTGCACGAATCATTTTTTTACCTCCAAATTTTTACTTATGAGCGGCTATCGTATATTCGTTTACGACGTTACCGTTTTTAAGATGCTCCTCAATTACGCGCGCCGCCTTTTCGGGAGTCATTTTAACATAGGTTACCTTTTCCTTGCCCGGCTCAAAGACCTCTACAATAGGCTCTAACTGGCAAATGCCTATGCAGCCTGTCTGTGAAACGGTCACCTTTTCCGTAAGCCCCTCTTTGTTTACGCCCTCAACCAAAGCGTTCAAAACGGGGCGCGCCCCTGCCGCAATACCGCAGGTAGCCATTCCTACTACAACGCGAACGCTGTTAAGCCCCTCGCGAAGAATGACCTTATCGCGCATTTTTTCCTTTATTGCCTGTAATTCAGCCAATGATTTCATATGTTTTCTTCCTTTCTTAAGGTTTCTTCTATGAATTTAAGCACCTCATAGCTGTTAAGCGGCACTTCCTCAAGAACCGCGCGCAGCTCCCTTGTATCAAGGGTTTCGCTTTTGTTCCCGTAGGTGTGCATAAACAGAAAATCGGTATCGGGGTGGCCCTGTATTAAGGTCACAATACTTGAAACAACGTCGCCGAGCGGCGTATAATCAATATGCTTTTTATTGAATACCGCTGTAACTTCGGTTCCGTGGTCTTCGGGGTATTCGCTTAGGGCTTTCGATGAAATACAAAAAGTACCGCCCGTCTGCTCCGCCTCCATTTTTAAAAGCGGCAGCCCCATTCCTACCTTGCGCGTGGTGCGCGTGGTGTAAAACGGGTCGGTGACGGATTTAAGCGTTTCCGCAGTCATTCCGCAGCCGTTATCCGAAATTTTAAGCGTCAGCGTATCGTCGGTTTCGTTCACGGTAATTTCCGTAAGCGTTGCCCCCGCCTTCACCGAATTTTCGGCTATATCAAGTATATTAAGCGATATTTCCTTCATACCGCACCCCGTAAATAGTTTATAAGCTCCTGTGCGGCGTTTTCCCTGCCGCAATCAAGCTCTATGTAAGCGCCGCGCTCGTTTATATCCCATAGATAGTGAGCGTCGGAGCTTGTTATAATTTTTTTGCTATATTTCTCGGCATATTCCGCCGCCTTTTCCCCGTCGTGTACCTCTGCAAACGGAAAGTACGGTTTTTCGGGGAAAAAACCTAAAACTGCCAACAAGCCGTTTGATTGCCTGTCGATATGTGCCGGAAAGCACACGCCGCCGTATTCCTCCGCCGCCTGCGGCACTTCTTCAAGCGAAAGCGCAGTAGCGTTTATAAGCAGATAATCGTCATAACCCGTGATATTATCGTTTTCATCGGTAATGCGCTGTTCCCCGAAAATATCGGGGCGGTTTTTAATTTTTATCCGCTTGCTTTCAAGCACGTTTTCAAATTCCATAGCACCCGAAAGTGTGGGAAACAGACAAACCACGTGAATATCCTCCGCCGTTGTAAGCTCTGTTCCCGCCACGGGAATTATTCCGTGCCGCTTTACCGCTTTGAAAAATGCAGGGCAGTTTTTTAAGGTATTATGGTCGGTAAGCGCCATAATATCCAGTCCGTTAAGCTCCCCCATTCCTGCAATGCTGTCGGGCGTCATATCGTTATCCCCGCAGGGGGATAAGCAGGAATGAATGTGCAGATCATAATAATACCTCATAAAAGCGAATGAAGCACTACCGCCGCCTCGTAAGCAGAGCCGGAAAAGGAAAGTATATTAACGCCCTTTTCCTCCGCCGTTTTGCAAACGTCCGCGGGTATTTCCACACTCTCCGCCGCTATTATGCAGGCAACGTCTGCAAGGGACGCCACCGCCACAATATTGGCGTTGGACATTATGGTTATCCACGCGTCGCCCGAATGCGCCCTGCCCATTACCCAGCTTAAAAGGTCGCCTATATAAACGCCGGTTATTTCTCTTTGCGGTTCGGGCGTTGCAACCGCGCCGAAACCGTTTTTTAAAAGACCTTCTACCGTCATTTACCGTCGCCCTCCTTATATAAGGGACATTTTGCCCCGCAGGATTTGTTTCTTACCGAGTCTTCGGCAAACGCGCGGCAGTTAGGCGCTCCGCACGCGCCGCAGTCAATACCGGGTAAGGTATCGCGCAGCTTTTGAATATCCGCCATCATACGCATTGATTCAGCCATACTGTCGCTAAGCCGCGAAATCGGGTGATAGGTAGGTATTTCGTTGAAAATATAGCTTTCTGGAATATAGCTTTCTTCCTTTGAAAGAAAGTTTTGCGAAACAGGCAAATATCTTCTTAACGTTTGCAGCCGCGCCTTTGCTATAAAGGGGTTTTGCATTGTCATAACCCCGCCTACGCAGCCGCCGGAACACGCGTTAAGCTCAATAAATTCAAGCGGCGGTATATTGCCGTTTTCCACCTGATCGAGCACCCGTATCACGTTTTCAATTCCGTCCGCCGCCAAATAGCTTTCGTTGAATATTGCGGTAGCCTCGCCGCCGGTGCTTGCCCAGCCAATGCCTATCATACCCGAATTTGAAAGCGACTTTACATCTGCCTTAGGCTGCATTTTTGCTATAAGCTGAAAATAAATATCGTTAATTGATACCACCGTATCAACCTGACTTTTATAGCCTGCAAACCCGTTTTTTACATAGCTTACCTTTGCAGGACAGGGCGAAATAAAGCAAACGCCTATTTCTTCGTCCGATAATTCGGGGTGCTCCCGCTTTGCATTTTCGCGGGCAAGCTTAGCCGCAATTTCCATTGGCGGCAGCATATGTATAATATTATCGGTAAGGGACGGAAAGCGTAAACCTATAAGTCTTATAACAACGGGGCACGCCGAGCTTATAGCCGGTTTTTTAACCCCCTCGGTTTTAAGGTAAAGCCTTGTGTACGCGCTGACTAGTTCCGCCGCGGCGGAAACCTCAAACACATCGTCAAACCCAATTTTAAGCAGACCGTCAAGCACATAGTCAACGTCTTCTAAATTATCGAATTGACCGTATAAAGAGGGCGCGGGCAATGCGATTTTCCACTTGAACTTATCCATTGCCGAAAGCTTTTCGCAAACCGCCTTTTTCGCGTTATGCGGGCATACCCTTATACATTCGCCGCAGTCTATACAGCGGTCTGGGTCTATTGAGGCGTGGCCGCCGCGTATTCTTATTGCCTCAGTCGGGCAGTGCTTTAAGCACGCAGTGCAGCCGCTGCACTTTTTTTCGTCAAGGTAAACCGAATGCTCATATCTGTTCATCTGAACACCTGCCGAAAATATTATTTAAAGCATAACCTTCATTGTAATGTCCGTACCCACGCCCACCGTAGAGCTTATCTCCATACTGTCGGTATAGCGTTTCATATTCGGAAGTCCCATTCCCGCGCCGAAGCCTAAGGAACGTATCTGATCGGACGCAGTGGAGTACCCCTCCTGCATGGCCCGCTCAATATCTTTTATTCCGGGACCCTTATCGTGCAGAAATATTTCAATACAGCTTTCATTCACCGTAACGTCGGCCTCGCCGCCGCCCGCGTGAATCACCATATTTATTTCGCCCTCGTACATTGCAATGGAAACCCTGCGTATTATTTCGGGCGGAAGCCCTAATTGCCTTAAATTTTTCTTAACCTGAACCGAGGCCTTACCTGCCGATGTAAAATCCTCGCCGTCAACGTCAAAATGAAATTTTAAAGCTTCAGGCATTTCTTACCTTGTTTCCTACAAGACCGTTGCTGTAAAGAAGACCGCACGCCTCGTACATTCTTTTATCGGTAGCAAGCATTACTATGCCGCAATCCTTAGCCAGCTCAATCATTTCGGCAGTAGGCATTTTGGAACGCACAAACACTATACAGTTCATATCCATCATTTCGGCGGTTCTTACAACCTGTAAATTAACAAGCCCCGTAAGCAGCACCGCCTGATCCTTTACATACGCCAGCACATCGCTCATCATATCGCTGCCGCAGGCGGAATAAACATGACGTGAAAGCCCGTCCTCGCAGCAGATGACCTGTGCGCCCAGCAAATCTCTTATAGTACCGATCTTCATATGCGGAGTATCCTTTCAGGATTTATTTACCGAAGCCGTATTTTTCAAGTATTCCGTCAACATCGTCTACGGTAAGTCTGCCGTAAACCTCGTCGTTAACGGTAAGTACGGGAGCCAAGCCGCAAGCGCCTATACAGCGGCAGGCGGTAAGCGAAAATCTGCCGTCCTCCGTGCATTCGTCCGCACCGATGCCCAAGCGTTCGCTGAGCTTATTGAAAATATCGCCCGAACCCTTAACATAGCACGCCGTACCGAGACAGACAGAAATGTTGTATTCCCCCTTGGGTGAAAGCGAAAACTGTGCGTAAAACGTAGAAACGCCGTATACCTTTTCAAGCGGTACGTCCATTCCCTCGGCTATCATTTCCTGAACCTCCATAGGCAGGTAGCCGTAAACGTCCTGTGCCTGCTGCATAACTGCCATCAAAAGACTTTTATCGTGCTTGTTGGCATCAATTATCTCACGCAGCTTTTTTTCCTGTTCAGCTGTTCCCTTAAAGGGAAGCTTACTGATCTTTTTTTGCATCAATCGAATCCTCCTTCGATAAATTCTATGCGGACGGCACCCGTCATAATACGACAGTATGTGTCAATCTACATATACTTATGTAGTATAACATATATTATCAAATTTGAAAAGTCTTTTTCGATAATTTTTTAACGAAATTACGAAGAATTTTTAATTTAATTTAAACCAAATTTGTTTTTTCGGTGAAAATATTGAAAAAGAGCGACTGTTGTAGTATAATAAATGAAATTTCTTTCTTCGAGGTTTACGATGAAACTGATAATAAAGCTTTCGGCGATTATAACCGCTCTTGCCCTGCTTATCGTTACGGCAGGCTGCAGCGACAGCTATCAGGACGCCGTTATATATTTTGAAATTCCCGAAAAGCCGTTTACCTTTGATCCGCAAACCGCCTCAAGCGATTCCGAGCTTGCGGTAACGGCAAATATATATGAAGGGCTGCTTCGTAAAAACGCCAGCGGAGCTATTGTATGCGGTATGGCGGCAAATTTCTCAAAACAGGGCCTTACCTATACCTTTACATTAAGGGATAACGCCGAATGGAGCGACGGTACGCCCGTTACCGCGGCGGATTTTGTGTTCGGGCTTCGCCGCGCGGTACAGCCCGAAACCAAGGCGCCGTTTGCCTCGCGCCTTTTTGCAATTGAAAATGCAGAGCAGATATATAACGGCAAGCTTTCGCCCGACAGCTTAGGCGTTTCGGCGCCCGACGAAAAAACCGTAATTATAAAGCTTTGCCGCGAAGACGATAAATTTGAAGAATCCCTCACAACCTCTGTTGCAATGCCGTGCAGCGAAGAATTTTTCAGCAAATGCGGCGGAAAATACGGGCTTACGTTAGATACGGTGATTTCGTGCGGCAGCTATATGCTCACACGCTGGAAAAAAGACCCGTTTGCACTCAGAATTAAAAACAATACGCATTATAACGGCACGTTTAAGCCCAAAAATTCAGCGGTTTACATTACCGCTTCCGAGGATAAAACCGCAATAGAGCGGCTTACGGAAAACGGAGCGGACATTGCCTTTATTGATTCCTCGCTTACCGATACTGCCGTTAAAAACGGGCTTAAAACCGCCGAATACTGCAATATTTGCTGGTTTCTTACAATGAATTCCGAATTGCCCGCGGCTCTTCGCAAATCGCTTGCAATGCTTATAGGACCGGAGGTTTACGGCAAAAGCCTTAAATCGGGGTACTCTGCCGCAACGTCTGTTTTTCCGCCGGCAGTGCTTAAAAGCCCCGACGGCACGGGAATGACCGCTTATAACTTAGCGGCCGGAAAAGAGCTGTTTATAAAAGAGGTTTCAAAGCATGAGGATAAAAAATTCCCTGCCGACATAAAGCTTTACTATTATGACAACGGCGTTATAAAGCCCGTTATTACCGATATTGTAGGGCACTGGCAAAATAATCTCGGCGCTTTTATAAATATTGAGGCTGCCCAAAATGTTGAAAATTTAACATCGGAGCTTAAAAACCAAACGCTTACAATGGCGGTATTCCCCATTCGCGCCGAAAGTGATGTTTTAAGCGAATATCTTGAAAACTTTTCCGCCGTTTCGGGCAACAGCGTTTCGGAAATACAAAGCAATATTTTAAAGGGAAGCAATATTTTCCCCCTGCTTTTCCAAAACACCTCTATTGCCTACTCTTCCGCTTTAAGCGACGTTGCAACCGCTTTAGGCAACGGATATATAGATTTTTCATTTATTGTAAAAACAGAGTCATAAAATCAATCGCCGTGTGATTACACGGCGATTGGTTTTATATGTTTATATTTAATTATGGTAAAGCTTTTTGGTTTGATAATTCGGCTCGCAGGTCATATTTACACCAAGCTTTCTGAACACCTGATCGTCCACGCGCGCCAAAATAACGCTTGAGTGCGCCTCTGTACCCCTTAACTGTTTAACGGTATCAAGCGCCTTTTTTGCCATATCGCTTGTTGCCGCACATATTGAAAGTGCGGTAAGCACCTCGTCTGTATGAAGACGCGGATTATGGTTGCCCATAATTTCTGTTTTAAGGCGCTGTATCGGCTCTATTACAGACGGCGATATTAAATCAATATTATCGGGTATGCCGGCAAGAATTTTAAGAGTGTTTAAAAGCATCGCCGCCGCAGGACCTAAAAGGCTTGAGGTTTTTCCGGTTACTATTCTGCCGTTTGCAAGCTCTATCGCAACGGCGGGCGCTCCCGTTATTTCCGCTTTATCAAGCGCCGCCTTTACAACAGGCCTGTCTGCGGCGGTAACCCCCGCCTGATTCATTAAAAGCTCGATTTTCGAAACGTCGCTTTGCTCGGCAAGCCCCTGCCTTACGCTTACCAAAGCCGCATAATAGCGGCGTATTATTTCCTGCTTTGCGGCGCAGCGCACGGCTTCGTCGTCCACAATGCCGTAGCCCGCCATATTAACGCCCATATCGGTGGGGCTTTTATAAGGCGATTCGCCCAAAATTCCTTCAAGCATAGCGTTAAGCACGGGAAATATCTCGATATCCCTGTTATAATTTACGGTTGTTTTGCCGTATGCTTCAAGGTGGAACGGATCTATCATATTAACATCGTTAAGATCTGCAGTTGCCGCCTCGTACGCTATATTTACGGGGTGCTTAAGCGGAATATTCCAAATAGGGAACGTTTCAAATTTGGCATAGCCCGCTTTAATACCGCGCTTATGCTCGTGGTAAAGCTGGGATAAGCAGGTCGCCATTTTCCCGCTGCCGGGACCCGGCGCCGTAACAACAACAAGCTTTCTTTCGGTTTTAATGTAATCGTTTTTGCCGAAGCCCTCTTCGCTTATTATATACGGTATATTAGATGGATAATCCTTTATCGGATAATGGCGATATACCTTAACCCCTAACTTTTTAAGGCGGTTTTCAAACGCTTCGGCAAGCGGCTGACCCGTATAACGCGTTATAACCACGCTGCCAACGTAAAGACCTATGCCCCTGAACGCGTCAATAAGCCTTAGGGTATCAAGATCATATGTAATGCCGAGATCGCCGCGGCGCTTGTTTTTTTCAATTGCGTCGGCATTTATCGCTATTACTATTTCGGCGTCGTCCTTAAGCTCCAACAGCATTTTAACCTTGGCGTCCGGCTCAAAGCCCGGCAAAACGCGCGCGGCATGATAATCGTCAAACAGCTTTCCGCCGAATTCCATATAGAGCTTGCCGCCGAACATAGCTATACGGTCGCGTATGTTTTTAGATTGCAGTTCTATATACTTTTTATTGTCAAATCCTGTTTTTTTCATAGTTCTCTCCGTTTTCGTATTTCTTTTGTACTTCCTTTGCCCTGTTTACAGTCATATCTATAAGCTCCGGCGGCGAAAGTACCCTTATTTTATCACCGAAGCTTATTATCCACGTAACAAGCGCATCCGAAAGCGCCGCTTTAACCGTAAAGCAAAATTCGTCGTCCGTTACGTTTTTTATAAATATATTTTCGCCGAATCTGTCCGCCGCCTGCTCAGTCATAGTCTTTTTACAGCACAGCTCCACATCGCAGAGCCTGCCGCCGTACATACTGAAAAGCCCCGCGGTATAATCCGAAACGTCAAAATAATCGCTGTATTTGCTGACTAAAGAAAAATGCCGCTGTTTTTCATCGGTTTTATTTACCTTTTTCATTCTGTCAAGGCGAAGATGAATTAAATTATCGTATTTTTCGTAATTGCCTATAACGTAATAATGATCGTCCTGCCAGGTAAGCGCATACGGGCTTATTTTCATATGCTTTATGCTTTTTGAAAGCCTGCGGTCGTTTGTTAAGGTGCGGCTTACATAGTCAAATTCTATTTTAACCTTTTTCTTTATCGCCGCGCTTATATTATCTATACTGTAAAAAATCTCTTCATTATCGCACTTTGAAGACGGGGAAAACCAAACGCGCTTTTCGCGCTTTTCCCTGCTGCTTTCCGATAAAAAGAAATCAAGCTTTTCTATAAGGCTTCTTGTTTTAGAGGCGCTTATAAATTTTGCCGTCCGCACCGCGTCTGCAAGCAGATATATTTCAGGCTCTTCAAATTCGCGCGAGGCTAAAAACCAACCGCGCGGGTTGCCGGATTTTATAATATCAAACCCGTAATCCGTAAGCGCCGCTATATCGGCGTAAACCGACTTTCGCTCGGCTGTAATTCCCCTTTTTTCAAGCTCGCCGCATATATATGCGGCGGTTACGGGGTGCTCCTCGTCGCTTTTTTCGCGCATTATATCAAGAACATAAAGCGGTTTTAATCTTTGCCCGTATTTTCTTGCCACTTAACCGCCCTCTCTTTAAATTCCTCGTATGAAAACATTCCGTTCAGCAAATCAAGCATAGCCGAAGATGATAAATTATCCGGCATATTTATAAAACGCAAAAAGCTTTTCCGTTTTTCCGCGCTGTCCTTACAGCCCGAAAGCGAAAAGAAAAACATATCCGCCTTTGTTATTTTACGGCGGCTGTCCGTTTGTTCGCAAAACACGCCGCATTCAAAAAGCGCCTTTTCTATTATTTCGGGCGTCATACCCTCAACACCCAATATTCCCTCGCGCGAGGGTGTGGTCTTTCGCCTTTCCTTACCGCCGATACGCGGAACATACACGTTGATTATTTCCGCGTTTCCCGCAATTTTTTTAATATGTGCGCGTATAAGAGCGCCCGCCGAATCCGAATCGGTTATAACAATAACGCCGTTTTTTTGAGCCAGAGCCTTAATAACGGCGCATTTTTCCTTATCCTTAAATATACCGAAGCCGTTTGTGGGAATAATTACCGCGTCTATAATATTGCAAAGCGTTATCTTATCATATTTGCCCTCAACTATTACCGGCTGTTTAAGCTTGATCAACCGTTTCACCCTTTGCAATTATATAAATAAGCCTTACCGTAAGCTGTTCAAGCACGGTGCGCGGGTCGGCACCGGCGGTTTTAAGCCCTTTATCGGCAAGTATTAAAGCGTTAAAGCTTAGCAAAAGCCTTTTAAAATCCATTTTCTTAAGGTTTTGCGCCGCCCTTTCAAGCACAAATTCCCTGCCCTTATACCCGAAAAGCGCCGCTGTTTCGGAAATTTTCATTCCCTTTTTTGCCGTAACGTAAAGCCTGTACATATCAACATAAACAGATGAAACGGTATAAAGTATCATCATCGGCTCAAGCCGCATAAAAAAAAGCTCGTCAAGAACCGAAAGCGCCTGCCCCGCGTCCCTTGCTAATATCCATTTTGAAAGATTGTAAACCGAAGCTTCGGGCGTTTTTATACAAACCTTATCAACATCGTCTTTTTCGATAATTCCGCCCTGCTTATAGGCGCACAGCTTTTCAAGCTCGTTCTTAAGTATTGCAATATCGTCCCCCGCAGCTTCCACAAGATACCTTGCAGTACCCGTGCCGAATCTGCATTCGCGTTTTGCGGCGCCCGTTTCAAGCATTTTTACAAGTTCGGGTGTTTTGCGGTGATTTAAAAGCACCGCCGCGCCGCCGCCTTTTTCGGCGCTTGAAACAAGCTTTTTAAATTTAGCGCTTTTCTTAACGTCAAACTCTAAGCTGTCAAACCAAATTATAAGTACCGCGGTATCGGCAGTGTCGCTTGCAAGCAGATACAGCTTTTCAAGCTCTGATTTTGAGCAATGCTCAAAATCGTAATCGCAAAGCACGGCACACTTTTTATCCGCCATAACGGGCAGCTGCGAAAGCGAATCGTAAACCTCCTGCAAATCACAGCCCGCGTTAAAACGCTGAAAATTAAAAACATCGTCCTTATCTGCCGAAAGCGAGATGATTTTATCAACATAAAGCTGTTTTAAATATCCGTCGTCCCCTGCGATAACATAAACGGGAAGCGTATTTTTAAGCTTTAGCTGCGCTTTAAGAGCGTCTTCGTAAATTATCGCCATAAAAGCTTTTTCCCGCCTTCCCGCATTATTTTTTTATTCATTGCTTTTAATTTTAACATATCGGCGCGCTTTTGGCAAGCAAATAAAACCGCAGGCACCGCAAAAAACAGTATTAACGAAACGGGAAAAGCCCCTTCACCGAATGACGCCGCGGCAAATCCGAGCGAACCGAAGCGGTCTATAACATAATTTATGTATTTTGCCGCGAGTCCCGCAAAGGCAAGCACGCCCTCGCCTATCATAGGAACAACGGCATAAAGCACAAGCCCTATCACCGTAACCGTAAGCGCAACGGTTATTACCTCGCCTATAAGAAGATTGGTTATTACCGATACCGACGATATATATCCGAAGAAATAAACCGTAACGGGCAGTGTAAAAATGAGCGCAAACACGGTTACCGAAATTGCCGAAAACAAAGCCGCAGCTATACCGTGATTTTTAAGATATGCTTCCTTAACTGCAGAATTAAGCGGCATTGCCGCCGCAACTATACCGAGCGTTGAAAGCGCGGAAAGCTGAAACGAAATGCTGAACACCGTAAAGGGAGAAACCGCAAGTATAAGCGAGACCGCGCCGCCCAAAGTATTTTCGGGCGTGTTATCGCGTTTTATTGCCACGCCTACGGCATAAATTATGTAACAAACGCCCGCTCTTACAATAGATTTTGTAAATCCGCAAAGCGCCGCCATAAACAGCACCGTTATAAAAATAACAAAGCCCTTTAAATACCCGTTATAAATAAACCTTTCGCAAAGAGAGGTCACCAATGAAACGATTATTGCAAGGTGCATACCCGAAACCACCATAACGTGGCTTACTCCCGCCGACTTTATATGCGCGTAAAACTCCTCCGAAATATAAGATCTATCGCCGTAAACTACGGCGTTTAACGTTGCCGCCTCTTTATAATCCATATTTGAAAAAAGCGTCTCGGTTATATAATTTCTGAGCTTTCCCACCGCCGCCAGCACAGGCTCGCCTGCCCTCTGCTTTAAGGCCGTGCTTTCGGCATATCCCGTAAGATAAATCTTTTCGGCGTAATCCATAGCCTTATATTCGTCGCTTACGGCGCTTACCTCAACATCGGCTGTAATAATATCGCCCATTTTAAAATCGGCATTTTTTGAAAACGTCGCTATGCGCGCGCAGTCTGCCGCTTCGCCGACGTCCCTTGCCTCAAGCACGGTATAGAAATATGAGCCGCGGTTTTCAGGCTCGGTTGTTACAATAAAATCGCCGTTTAGGCATTCTCCGTTATATTTGGCGGTTTTTACAGCGACATTCCTTGTTAAAATAAGGCTTATGCAAATTAAAACCAAAACGGCGCATACAAATGCAAAGGCAGGCTTTGCCCTTTTTATAATAATTAAAAAGCACAAGCCTATAAACAGCAAAGCCGCGAAAAATATAAATTCGACGGAATAATAGCCTATGACGCAAAGAGCGCTGCCCGTAAGGCCGCACGTAAGCATAGGTCTGTCTTTAAAATAGCTTACCAAAGCGGACACCTCTGTAAAATAACAGTATAATTTTACAACATTTTTACATTTTTTGCAACAGTAAATACTTCTTGCAATAAACATTAAAAAGGTATATAATAATACAGATAAAAGGACGTGATAAATATGAAAATTGCCGTAATAACGGGCGCTTCCTCCGGTCTTGGCAGGGAATATGCCTTTGAAACCGCAAGAAGCCGCCGCGAAATTGACGAAATTTGGCTTATAGCGCGGCGCGAGGATAAGCTGCGCGAAACTGCCGAGCAAATAAGCAAAAAGGTTAAAATTCTTCCGCTTGATATTACAAAGGAAGAATGCATAAGCGAATACGCTTCTCTTTTAAAGGAAACAAACCCCGAAGTAGAGCTTTTAATTAACAATGCGGGCTTCGGCAGATTGGGCGATTTTGATTTATTAAACACTCACGATAACGGCGGAATGGTACGCCTTAACTGCGAGGCGCTTACCGTTATAACCTCGCTTACGCTGCCGTATATGAAGGAAAATTCCGAAATAATAAATACCTGCTCAATAGCCGCTTTTGCCCCAAACACAAGAATGGCGGTTTACTGCTCTACAAAGGCGTATGTGTTAAGCCTTTCAAAAGCATTGCGCAGCGAGCTTAAAAAACGTAGGATCAACGTGCTTGCAGTATGCCCCGGTCCTATGGATACGGAATTTTTACCCGTTGCGGGAATAGACCCCGGCGCCAGCCGCACATTCGATACATTGCCGCGCGTTAATCCCTCGGTAATGGCGCGCAAATCGCTGACCGCCTCCGCTAAAAAAAGGGGCGTTTACACAAACCTTGCATTTTACAAATTTTACAGGTTTATAGCCAAAATACTTCCCCACAGCTTAGTTATGAAAATGTGCGGAGCTTAATAATAACAAAAAACAGGGGCTGCCATACAGCCCCTGTTTAAACGATTGAGGTATTATAAAATGAACATTGCCGTTGATATAGACGATACTCTTACCGACTCGTTTGATTACTTTATGCCCTTTGCGGCGGAATTCTTTAAAACCGATATATCGGTGCTTGTTGACGATCTTGCCGCTAATTGTTCAGCCGCAAAAAATGCGGGGGTATTTCCCGTTTTGTTTGTAAGCCGTGCCAATAAAAACGAACGGTGCGACTTTTGCAAGGCCGAAAGCTGGGAAGACGTTGTAAAAATAATTTCAAAGCTGTAAATAAAGAGGAAACAAAATGAATAAAGCAGAAACATACGAATTTCTTAATAAAAGCGGCATTAATTACGAAATTACCGAGCATAAAGCCGTTTTTAATATGGAGGAATTAGGCGAAGTAAAGCTTCCCTACCCCGAATTCGACGCAAAAAATCTTTTCGTGCGCGATGATAAAAAGCAAAACTACTATTTAATAACCGTTAAAGGGGATAAAAGGGTCAATTTAAAGGAGTTCCGCAAAAAATACGGGCTTAGAAACCTATCGTTCGCCTCTGCCGAGGAGCTTATGAAAATAATGGGCTTAACGCCGGGCTCCGTTACGCCGTTAGGCCTTTTAAACGACGAAGAGCATATTGTAAAATTTTACTTGGATTCTGAATTTAACGGCACCCTTATAGGCGTTCACCCAAACGATAACACCGCTACCGTATGGCTTAAATCGGAAGACCTTATAAAAATCATAAAGGAACACGGAAACGAGGTAAGCTTAGCCGAAATATAGGCTTTAAGCGTTTATATTTCCGTTACGCTAAGTTCCTTAAAGCCGTCAAGCGTAAAGCAGTAAACAACGTCGGGCGTTACCACGTAAAACTTATCGCCCGAATACAGTCCGCGGCAGCCGGTATTGCTGTGCGGCAGATTTATTTCCGCTTTTTTTACAAGTTCTCCGTTTTCATATGCATAGATAAAATAAAGTATATTATTCTGCCAGCCGTAAGCCGAAAAGCCTATAATATTTTTGCCGCTGTTTATAAGGGTGGCCTTATGGCTGTAAAGCGCTTCGGAATAAGAGGCGGAAATATTTGTTTTGGCACATTCGGTAACGTTTGAAGGATCGCTTATATCAAACATTGAAATTTTCATACCCGTGCTTCTGCCTGTTTTTTCATCTGCATTTTGCCCCATACCGAACAGCATACCCTTGCCAAACGGGAAAAGATAATTTGAAAAGCCCGGTATTTTAAGGCTGCCGATTATTTTAGGAGAAGTCGGATCGCTTACGTCCACACTGAACAGCGGATCGACCTGACGGAACGTTACAAAATACGCCGTATCCCCCATAAAGCGAACCGAATATACGCGTTCGTCCTCCGCTATGCCGCTGATTGCACCTGTCTTTTTTAAATTGCCGTCAAGTATAACGAGAGAATTGCTTGAATACTCACCGCGGTTATCTGTAAGCACAAAGCGAAAATGCTCTTTATACTCGTCGATTGAAAACTGATTTAAAAGCTCGCCCTCAAGCTCGCCTGCCGCTTCAAGCGTGATATCTCCGCCGTTAAGCGAAAAACGAGTTACCTGAAGCTTTCCGTCACCGCCGCTTAACGAGGCGGTGATTATATTTTTGCTGCTTGCATATACCGTGTAGCTGCCGCCCAAAACCGACTGCGTTGATAACAGCTTGCCGTCCTTAATATCGTAAGCAGAAAGCACCGTGTATTCGGGCTCGCTGCAATTGCCGTAAAAGCAAATGCTGCCTGCGTTTACCGCGCCGCTGTGGTTTTTCGCCGTTACCGACGGCACAAACGTTTCGGGCTTATCCTTTTCGATTTTTTCGGTGTTAATATAATAATTTGATATAATGTAAAGCTTGCCGTCTATAAGTCTTGTCTCGCTTAAGCTGCCGCTTTGCGCACATTCGGCAGATTTTTTAGGCTCTTGCGGGTCGCTTACATCGTAAAATACCGCGCTTGAGCAATTTTCGGAAAATGCAATGTCGTCGTTTAAAGCTTTTCTGTAATTTATAAGCGCGCTTTCACGCCCTATTATAACAAGCCTTTTTCCGCTTAAATACATATCGTCCGCACAAAAGCCCTCAAGCGTTATGCTTTTACACTGAACGGGCTTTTCGCCTGTTATATTTACAATTTTTATTACGGAATCAAGCGTGATTCCGTCTTTTTTATACTCGTTTTTTAAAATGTAAATATACTTACCGTCCGTTTTAACAATATCCGCCTCGTCTACGCCCTGCACCTGTACGTTGGTTTCGCTGTAATCCACGTCGGCTGCGTCTATATAAGCTTCCGCAGATTCGTCGGTTCCGTTGGTATATTCCGACATTTTAGCCCTGTTGTATGCGCTTATTTTCGAGGTTATATTGTCCCACACCGTGGGTACAAATTTTTTCATAACCTTATATACAGAATTATAGTTAACGGCGGAGTCAATGCCCGAAGCCTTAACTACCGTAAGAGGTTTAACGTTTCTTTTTATTATAACAACGCTTGAAAGCCCCACGGTAATTCCCAATGCAAAAGCTGCCGCCGCTATTATAAGCCTTTTTGATCTTTCCGTCATTTTAAATCCCCCTTTATTGCTTTACCTCATAGCTTGCAGTACCGCTTGCCGTACTGCCCGAACTTTCTTTTCCCGTATATTCAGGCTCCGAGTAATCGCGTTCATATTCGACTGCCTTGCAGCTGTTATCAAGGTAGCTTATAAAGCCTTCCGCAGCTTCCCGTCCTATATAAAACGCTTTTGCGGTATCAAGTATATTTGTTAAAATATATCCGTCGCGGCTTACGGAAAGCGAGAAATTTTCATAGCCCAAAAGCTTAAGATCAACACTTATATCTACCGCCATTTCAAAATTAAGCGTTTCGATATCCTTTACCGCTTTTGCCTGTGTATCCGAAAATAAAAGCTCCCAAACCCTTTCTTTGTCGGCGCCGGTGTACTTAACGTCGCGCATTTTGCCGTTTTTTTCACGCGCAGAATTGAATTCATTGAATGTAAGGGTATTTTTAAGGTCAAGATCGTTTATAAACTGCCCTAATGTTTCAGGTTTGTAATATGCGTTTCGGCAAACGTAATATTTTTCGTCTCCGTCGTATTTTACCGCCGCGGCGCACTCTGACGAAATATTCTTTATTTCGTAAATTTCCGCTCCCGCAGCGTACTCGCTGTTTGTGTATACGTCCTTTCCGAGAACGGTAAGCTTTGTTACCTTTTTCCCTACCTTATCCGCCGCAACATATGTGTTTACGGCATAATATTCTTTGCCGTTTACCGTTATTTCGCGGAATTTTTCGGTGTTTGTTTTTTCGTCCCATCTTTTAACATAAGCAGTTTCATTTTCCGATGATGACGCGCTGTTTCCCTTGGCAGAGCCGTTTGCCTTTGTGCCGTCGGTTTTTTCAATTGTGCTGTAATCGCCATCATAGTCTGCAACATTGCCGTCATATTCTTCATATGATTCATTGGAGATGGCGCTGTTTTTAATTTTGCCGCGCGGTATCATCTTCACTGCGGCAAATGCTCCAACGGCTACTATTAAAAGGCACGCCGCCATAGCCGAATACCTTATAATAATGCCCTTTTTGCTTTTTATTCTGCCGTTTGCCTCGGTAATGTAGCTTTCGTCAATATCGCCTAAGGCGTTTAAAATATCCCTGTTCGTCATACGTTAAAATCCTCCCTGCCGAGATACTCTCTCAGCGCGTCGCGCGTTCGCATAAGCGTTACCTTTACCTTGCTTTCGGAAAAGCCGGTTTCGGCGGCTATTTCGCTTATCGGGCGCATATACCAATAGCGCTTTAAAAATATTGCGCGCGCAGTCTCCTTTTGCGAGGAAAGAAAACGGTTGATAACAGCCGAGAGCATACGCGCGTCAACCGCCGCCTCGGTGCTGTGAGATGAGGGCACACAGTAATCAAGCTCGTCCAAAACGAGGGGAAGCTCGCCGCTGCCGCGCTTTTTCGCGTTGCTGCGTTCAATTCGGTTAAGAGCTATATTACGCGTGATTTTTGCAAAATAAGCCCCAAGGCTTTTCGGCTTTTCCGGCGGTATTGCCTGCCACAGCTGAAACAGCGCGTCGCTTACCGTTTCCTCTGCGTCGTTGGGGTCCCCCAGTATATTAAATGCAAGCTTATGGCAATACCCGCCGTATTTGCTTTCCGTCTCGGTTACTGCGCTTTCATCCCGCAGGGTGAAAAGCTCGGTAATTCTGCTGTCTTCCATTTTTCTTCCCCCTCATCTTTAAAGACAGGAAATTTTAACCACAGGTTACAACACTTATATTTTAAAATTGTTTGCGCAATTTTTCAAGCGCTGATTTTTCAATTCTGGAAACATAGCTTCTTGATATATTAAGCTTTTTTGCTATTTCACGCTGGGTAAGCTCTTCCCTTCCGTTTATTCCGTACCGCATTTCTATTATCTGCTTTTCCCTTTCTTCAAGACAGCCCGATAATATCACCCTAAGCTTTTCAAGCTTGATTTTTGTATCTATCTCTTCGGCAATGTCGCTGTCGTCCGCTATAACGTCTATAAGGGTCAAAGCGTTTCCGTCCTTGTCGGTATCAATAGGATCGCTTATAAAAACGTCCTGAGAGGTCTTTTTCATATTTCTGAAATACATAAGTATCTCATTTTCAATACACCTTGCGGCATAGGTTGCAAGGCGTATACCCTTATCGCTGTTAAAGGTTGAAACCGCCTTTATAAGCCCGATCGTGCCTATTGATATCATATCGTCCTGATCGGCGCCGGAATTGTAATATTTTTTTACAATATGCGCTACAAGCCGCAGATTATGCTCTATCAGCTCGTTCTTGGCGTTATCGTCGCCCGCGCGGCTTTTTTGGAGCAGCTCAGCCTCGCGCTCGGCTGAAAGCGGCGGCGGAAAAGATCCCGCTCCCGTAACGTGCAGTGCAAAATAGTAGATACTTGACGCAATTTCCATTAAAAGCTTTAAAAACATAACAAAACCTTCTTTCAGGAAATTATATGAAAGCAACGGCTTGTTTCTTGTTTAGCACTCAAATTAAAAGAGTGCTAACATTTATGGTTTATTCATAATGTGTTAACACATTACGGTATTAAAAGGCTTATACTATATGTCAGTTAAGGTCAAACTTACATAAAATATTTTTAATTTACAGGTGATATAATGAGCAAGAAACAGTTTAAATCCGAATCAAAAAAGCTTATGGATATGATGATAAATTCAATTTATACCCATAAGGAAATATTTTTACGCGAGCTTATCTCGAATGCAAGCGACGCGCTTGATAAGCTTTATTTCCGTTCGCTTACCGATAATGCGGTGGGTATTGCCCCCGAAGATTTTGAGATACGCCTTGAAATAGACAAGGACGCGCGCACCCTAAAGGTTATCGATAACGGCTGCGGTATGACCGAGGAAGAGCTTGACAAGAACCTCGGCACCATTGCAAAGTCCGGTTCGTTTGCCTTTAAGCAGGAAAACGAGAAAAAAGAAAACGTTGATATTATAGGTCAGTTCGGCGTAGGCTTTTATTCGGCGTTTATGGTAAGCGATAAGGTTACGGTTGAAAGCCGCGCCTACGGGGCGGACAAGGCGTTTTGCTGGACCTCCGAAGGTGCGGACGGCTACACCGTAGAGCCGTGCGACAAAGAAACCGTGGGAACCGTAGTAACGCTTCATATAAAGGAAAACGAGGGCGACGATAATTACGACGAATTCCTTGACCAATATAGAATAAGCGCGCTTGTTAAAAAATATTCGGATTATATACGCCATCCGATCAAAATGGAATTTACCACAAAGGAGCCCGTTAAATCGGAAGACGGAGACGACAAAAAAGAGCACGAATATAAGGACGTTACCGAAATACGCACCCTTAACAGTATGATCCCGATTTGGAAAAAGCAGAAAAGCGAAATTAAGCCGGAGGATTACAACAGCTTTTACAAAGAAAAGTTTTACGATTACGAGGACCCCGCAAGGGTAATCCACACCAAAACCGAGGGTCAGGCGACATATTCCGCCCTGCTGTTTATACCGAAGCACCCGCCGTTTGACTATTATACAAAGGAATACGAAAAGGGCTTGCAGCTTTATTCAAAGGGCGTGCTTATTATGGATAAGTGCGCAGACCTGCTGCCCGATTATTTCAGCTTTGTCAAAGGTCTTGTAGACAGCGAGGATCTTTCGCTTAACATTTCGCGCGAGACCTTACAGCACGACGGTCAGTTAAAGCTTATAGCAAAGACACTTGAAAAGAAGATTAAATCCGAGCTTGAAAAAATGCTTAAGGACGAACGCGAGGCATACGAGGAATTCTTTAAGGCGTTCGGCATACAGCTTAAATTCGGTATATATAACGATTACGGTATGCATAAGGATCAGCTTAAGGATCTGCTTATTTTCCGTTCTTCGGCAGAAAAGAAGTATGTTACGCTTAAAGAGTATGTAAGCCGTATGAAGGAAGGGCAGAACGCCGTTTATTACGCCTGCGGCGAAACCGATGAAAAGATAGATATGCTGCCCCAGGCAGACGCGGTAAAGGACAAGGGCTACGAAATACTTTACCTTACCGAAAACGTAGACGAGTTTGCCGTTAAGATGATGGGCGAATACGACGGCAAAAAGTTTGTAAACATATGCGACGATAATTTAAACCTTGACAGCGAAGACGAAAAGAAAGCGCTTCAAGAAGAAAACGACGCCGCCAAGGATATGTTTGAGGCTATGAAGGAAAGCATAGGTGATAAGGTAAACGCCGTAAGATTTACCAACAAGCTTAAAAATCACCCCGTATGCCTTACAAGCGAGGGCGGTATTTCGCTTGAAATGGAAAAGGTGTTGAATTCTATGCCGGGAACGGAGCAAAACAAGGTAAAGGCACAGCTTGTACTTGAAATAAACGCAGCGCACCCGATTGCCGAAAAGCTTAAAAAGCTTTTCGAAAGCGATAAGGACACCCTTTCTAAATATTCAAAGCTGCTTTACGGCGAGGCATGCCTTATAGGCGGAAAGACCGTGCCCGACCCTGCCGAACACAGCGCGCTTGTTTGCGAGCTTATGACAAAATAACAGTTATAAAATAAACGGATTGCCAAGCGCCGTTCGGCGCTCGCAATTACGGCAGCTTCAAAGTACAAAAAAGCGTTTCTTGCCTTAACGGTAAGAAACGCTTTTTAATTAAATACTGAACAGCAGCTCGCCGTAGCTTGGATACGGCCATACGTCCATAGAAACCACAGCCTCCGAGCTGTCGGCATATTTGCGTATATCGGTCATAAGCTTTAATACAATATCGTGGTAAGCGGTTGCCTTTTCAAGCATATCGGCAATCTTTTCCGCCGAGGAAACAGCCATTTTAAGGTCGCCTGTAAGCTTATAAATTTCAGAACCCGCGGCGGACAAACGAGCGATTATCTCCCTGTCTGCCGATTCGTCTGCGTTTATATTAAGCGCGCGTTTATGAGAAAGCGCGGTACAAAGCCTATCGGTATATTCGCTTATTGCAGGTATTACCTGACGGTTCATCATTTCAATAAGGGTAAGCGCCTCGATATGCAAAACCTTACAATAATTCTCAAGCACTATATCCACGCGTGAATTTATTTCAGCGCGGCTTAATACGCCGTGGCGTTCAAACATTGCAATGTTTTCTTCACTTTTTAAAAGCGGAAGCGCGTCTACTGTGCTTTTAAGGTTTAAAAGCCCGCGCTTTTGAGCTTCTGCCTGCCAATCGTCCGAATAGCCGTCTCCGTTAAATATAATCCGCTTATGCGCTTTAACGGTTTCCTTAATTATAAGGTTAAGCTCCTTTTCAAAATCGGCGGCGTTTTCAAGTCTGTCGGCAAATTCCGCAAAAACATCGGCAACCATTGTGTTAAGCATAACGTTGGTATCGGAAATGGAGGAAGAAGAGCCTAACATTCTAAACTCAAACTTATTGCCCGTAAACGCAAACGGTGAGGTGCGGTTCCTATCTGTATTATCGCGGCGGATAAAGGGTATTATATCTGCTCCCACGGTCATTTTAACCCGCTTTGCGTCGTCGTGGTGAACACCGTTTTCTATTGCTTCAAGCACGCCTGTAAGCTCATCGCCCAAAAACATTGAAATTATAGCCGGCGGCGCCTCGTTAGCGCCTAAGCGGTGGTCGTTGCCCGCAGTTGCAACAGATATGCGCAACAGATCCTGATGCTCGTCTACCGCCTTTATAACAGCCGCAAGGGTTAACAAAAACAGTGAATTTTCACTGGGATTTTTACCTGGGCTTAAAAAGTTAACGCCCGTATCGGTAGAAAGCGACCAGTTATTATGCTTGCCGCTGCCGTTTACACCGTCAAACGGTTTTTCGTGCAGCAGGCATACAAGTCCGTGTTTAAGCGCGGTCTTTTTCATCATTTCCATTGTAAGTTGGTTATGATCCGCCGCTATATTTGTGGTGGTGAATATGGGAGCCAGTTCGTGCTGTGCGGGAGCCACCTCGTTATGCTCGGTTTTTGCAAGCACGCCGAGTTTCCAAAGCTCGCTGTCAAGATCGCGCATAAACGCCGCAATTCTCGGCTTTAAAACGCCGAAATAGTGGTCATCCATTTCCTGACCCTTAGGAGGCATAGCGCCTATAAGGGTTCTGCCGCAGTAAATAAGATCGGGGCGCTTATCGTACATTTTTTTATCAACAAGGAAATATTCCTGTTCGGGTCCTACTGTGGCGGTAACCTTTTTTACGTCGTTCATTCCGAAAACACGCGCAATTCTTAACGCCTGCTTGTTTATTGCGTCCATACTGCGAAGAAGAGGTGTTTTTTGATCCAAAGCCTCGCCGCTGTAAGAGCAAAACGCCGTAGGTATGCAAAGCGTATCGTCTTTAACAAAGGCATAAGAGCTTGGGTCCCACGCGGTATAGCCCCTTGCTTCAAAGGTTGCGCGAAGACCGCCCGACGGAAACGAAGACGCGTCCGGCTCGCCCTTTATAAGCTCCTTACCCGAAAACTCCATTATTACGTGGCCGTCGCCAGTGGGGGTTATAAAGCTGTCGTGCTTTTCGGCGGTAATGCCGGTAAGCGGCTGAAACCAGTGAGTATAGTGCGTAGCTCCCTTTTCAATAGCCCAATCCTTCATTGCCGAGGCTACCGTATCGGCTATGCTGCTGTCAATGCCCTTACCCTCTTTAATTGCGCTTTTAAGAATTTTGTATGTATCCTTCGGTAAACGCTCTATCATTACCGAATCGTTAAATACATTGCTTCCGAACAGCTCTGTTACCTTATCCACCGTTTTTCCTCCGTAATCAATTTATTATGGTTCCGTTTTTGCAAAGCTCCTTAATATACTCAGGCCACCTAAACAGGTCGGGTACGGTAAGGTTTGTCTCTGCTTTTTTAATTATAACAGTAAAAATATTTTCGTCAATACCGTTCTCCGATATTTTTTGAATAAGCGCCGCGGCAATTTCGCGTTTTAATTCCTCGGTTTCCACGGTTTCGCTTAATAAAACGGCAATTTGAACGCCCGTATAGCGCGTTTTTGCGTTTTCTGCCGTAAGCTCTATACCGTCCGCCGCGTCTATAATATCGGCAAGCAGGTAATAATCGCCCGAAACGGTATAATCAATATCATAACCGTATATATTGCTTTCAAAGCCGCCGGACGGCGGTATTATAACGCTTAGCTTACCCTCTTCAAAATCAAGGTAGACAAATGTTTTATCACCGCAGAAATCAAGCATTACGCCGCTGTTTTCCGGCTTTGTAAACTCATACGGCACCTTTGAAACGGCGTTATCGGTTTTTTTGAAACCGCTTTTTAAATAAAAATATCCGCCGCTCACCAAAACGGCGCAGCACAAAATGCAAAACGCCGCAAGAAATAAAGAATACTTAGTTGTTTTTTTCAAATTTATCACCATAATTATTATTGGTGATAAATCGCTTAATCATTCAAAATGCGCTATGTGTTTTATAAGCTTTAAGATTTCACAGAACGGTATCACAAGCACCGAAAGCATAACGCAAAGCATAAATTGCTTAAAGCTTAACACCGTCATACCGAAAACATAGCCGGCAGGCGTTAAAAGCAGGAATATAACAATAAACAGTGCTAACACCGCAGAAAAATTCATAAAGCGGTTTGAAAAAATGCGGCCGTTCAAAACAGATCCTGCCGATTTATTGTTGTAGCAATGGAATATCTGCGACATTCCGAGCACGCCGAACGCCATTGACATAGCCGCAGCCGAGCCGCTCTTATTCCCTATGGCAAATGCGGTCAACGTCATAGCGGCAATAAATATGCTTTGCAGCAAAATAAATATAAGCGCAGTTCCGCCGAATATTTTTCCGAGCGCCGAATCCTGCTTGCGGTTCATAACCGTTTTTTCGGCGTTTTCCATACTGAGCGAAATTGCGGGCGCGCTGTCGGTAAGCAGATTTATCCAGAGCAGCTGTACCGCCGATACGGGCATTTTTGAAAACATAAGCATACCTATAAATACCGAAATCAGCTCGCCGAAATTACAGGAAACAAGGTAGTAAACCGATTTTTTAATATTGTCAAACAGCCCTCGGCTTTCCCTTACCGCGTTTACAACCGAATTAAAGCGGTTGTTTTTAATAATTATATCGGCGTTGCCCTTTGCAACGTCCGCACCGAACTTTCCAACCGCGCAGCCTACGTCCGCCGCGGAAAGCGCTTCACCGTCCTGCACGCTGTCGCCCGTTACGGTAACCACCGCGCCAGAAGCCTGCCACGCTTTAATTATTCTTGTTTTATCACTGGGCGAAATTCGTGCAAAAACAGAATAGCAGGCAATATTTTTATAAAGCTCTTCATCGCTTAAAGCGTTAAGCTCTTCGCCTGTTATTGCTTTTGTGCCGTCCTTAAGTATGCCGATACGCCTTGCAACCGCGCTTGCGGTGGTAAGGTTGTCCCCCGTTATCATAACGGTTCTGATACCAGCCTTCTCGCAGGTTGCAACATCGTTAACAGCAGTATCGCGCGGCGGATCGTCAAGCCCCAAAAGCCCAACAAACGTAAGGTCGCGTTCTATATCTTCGGGTGTTGGATTGGCGGGAATATTATCAAGCGGCCGCATTGCAATACAAACTATACGCAGCGCCTCATCCGCCAAGTTCTCGTTAAGCTTTAATATTTTTTCGCCGTCGCAGCCGCCGCAGTAAGGAACAACGTTTTCAGCCGCGCCCTTTACTATTGCGAACGGCTTTTCGTTTATCATAGTAATTACCGTCATGGCCTTGCGCTCCGAATCAAACGGAATTACCGCAAGCTGCGGGAAAAAGCTGTCGATATCCTTTTGCGACATAGAGTTATAGGTAAGGCACGCTTTTTTAACGGCGTCCTCGGTAGAGTCGTTTTTAAGGGTTGAGCAGGCGGCGGCTAGCCGCAGAACCAACGCCGTTTTTTCATCAAGCGGTTCGTTCTTGATATCCGTAAGCTTATCGCCGTCGAATATTTTTACAAGCTCCATTTTATTGCGTGTAAACACGCCTGTTTTATCAGCGCAGATAACGTTTGTTCTGCCGAGGGTTTCAAGCGCCGACGAATCCTTAACTATTATATTGTTGTGAACAATGCGCTTAACGCCTACCGCTATAACCACCGTTGCTATTGCGGGCAAGCCCTCAGGTATTGCCGCCACCGCAAGCGCAACGGAATTCATAAGACTTTTAAGTGTCATATCGGCAAAGTTTCCGCTTGAAAAGTTTTGTATCATACCGATTACAAAGGTAACGGCGCAAATAATAAGTATTACCGTGTTAACGGTTTTTCCTATTGTATCAAGCTCATTTTCAAGCGGCAGGGCATTTTCTCCGGTTTGCTGCAATATGGCTGAGGTATGGCCTATTTCGGTATGAAGCCCCGTAGCGGTAACCACAGCTTTTGCACTGCCGTGAACAACGCTGGTGCCGGTGAATACCATATTAGACCTGTTTTCAACAGCCGTTATATCCTCAAGCTCGGCTTGGGCATTTTTTTCAACGGGTATTTCACTGCCGGTAATCTGCGCTTCGTTGCAGCGAAATTCGTTGCATTCTATTATTCTGGCGTCTGCCGGAACATAGTCTCCCTCTTCAAGTATAATAATATCGCCGGGAACCAGTAAAGCGGAATTTACGGGTTTTACAATTCCCTCCCGCAAAACCGAAACGGTAGGATTGGTATAGCTTTTCATACTGTCGAGTGCGTTATCGCAATTATGCAGCTGATAAGCGCTTACCGCCGCGTTTGCAATAACTATGCCGATTATTAAAAGCGGCGAATAGTTATTTACCTGCCCGTACATAAGCGAAACGATAAACGAAACGACAGCCGTTACCAGAAGGAATATAACCATACGGTTTTTAAGCTGTTCTGAAAATCTTTTTAAATACGAAGGCTTTTCAATGCTTGAAATAACGTTTTTGCCGTATTGCTGAAGGCGCATTTCGGCAACGCCGTTAGGTAAGCCCCTTTTATCGTCCACCTCAAGCTCGCTTAACACCTCGGCGGCGGATGTGCTGTGCCAAATCATATGAACACTCTCCTTATATCAGTGAGTTATAATAATCCTTCATCTTCTTTGCATCCTCCGCCTGCGTTCCTGCGGATTCGCATATAAACACGGGGTTGCAGCCGTATTTACAGGTAAGCTCCATAACGGGCTGATAGTCTGGTCCGTAAACGGTATCCTCAAATGTTAAGTGGCGCTTTTCGCCGCCCGTGGTATACTCTATCTTTGAAAAATGGGAATGGAAGCTTTTAAGACGATCCGTACCGAGCTTGTCCTTAATTTTAAGGAATATATTTTCATAGTCGGCAAAAGATTTAAGCGACCCCATATCCCTTGCGTTAAGGTGACCGAAATCGATGCACGGAATAAGTCTTTCGTCCAATAAGCAAAGCTCCAAAACCTCTTCGAGCGTGCCTAATTGGTTTACCTTACCCATAGTTTCCGGGCAAATGTGTATGTTTGAAAGTCCCTCGCCGTCAAGCGCGGCTATTGCCTTGCGCATTGTATCAAGAGCAAGGTCTAATGCGTCGCTGCGGGATATTTTTCCGCAGGAGCCTGTATGGACCACTATGCGATCCCCGCCCATTGCGTTTACCGCGCGTGCCGAGGCTAAAATATAATTCACCGAATTATCGCGCTTTTCTCCCTCGGTAGAGGACATTGAAATATAGTAAGGGGCGTGCAGTGAAAGCGTTATACCGGCTTTAGCCGCCTTTTCACCCAAAAGGCGAGCCTTTTCCTCGCCTATGTTAACCCCTCTTCCGCATTGGTACTCATAACAGTCAAGCCCCATTTTAACTATATACTCCGGTACGTCAAGACTGTTTTTATAACCCATTTTCGAAAAGCTTTCCGAATTTCCCGCAGGACCGAACTTAGGCATTCGCTACACCTCCGTGTTTTTTATGTTATATATTTTATAAACCGCGCGTTCCAATTTGCGCTTAAATTTAAACCGTGCCGAGCTTTCGGGCTTGATAGGGTCAAGCAGAACGGTTTTAACGCCGTACAAATTACCGCCTAACGTATCGGTAAATATCTGGTCGCCCACAATAGCGGTATCCTTTTTCAGGCTGCCTATGCGGCGGCGCGCCGCGGAAAACCTGAATGGCAGCGGCTTTAAGCCGAGGCTTATAAAATCAAGCCCTATTTTCTCGGCAAAGGGCTTTACCCTTTTTTCCTTTGAGTTTGAAAGGATAATAAGCCTTATACCGTTTTTTTTCATAATATCAAGCCAATTTTCAAGCCCATCAGTCAGCTTTTGACCGTGATGTGTCGAAAGCGTGTTGTCAACATCCAATATAAGCGCGGTTATACCGTATTTTTCAAGCATATCGGGTGTTATATCGGTTATTGCGTGCAGTTTAATTTTAGGTTTTAAAAACATTTATTAAAAATCCTTATAATAAAATAAAAAGCGGTTTTAAAAACCGCTTTTTTAACTGTAAATATCAGCGGAACTTTCTTTTACGAGCAGCTTCCGACTTCTTTTTACGCTTAACAGAGGGCTTTTCATAGTGCTCTCTCTTGCGAACCTCCTGTATAACGCCGTCCTTTGCGGTCTGCCTTTTAAAGCGGCGCAAAGCGTTATCGAGAGACTCGTTTTCTTTAATTCTTACTTGACTCATTTATATTCCCTCCCTCCGCAAAATAGCAGGGGTATTAACAATCGCAAGGCTTATTATACTATAAACGGCCGTTTTAGTCAAGAATTACTTTAACGGAACCGTTCAAGCCTCAAAACAGCTTATCCCCTTAAAGCAATAACGTTAGCGATAATCGCCAGCACGAAGAATACCGCGGCGACCCACTTGGTAAGACGCGCTAAGGTTGCGTCAAAGGTTCTTGCTTTGTTTTTGGAAAGGAAAGTATCGGCACCGCCGGATATCGCGCCGTTAATACCGGCACGGTGACCCTGCTGCAATATAACGACTGCGATTATAAAGAGTGATACCAGAATTACCAAAATTCCGAGAATAATCTCTATTGCACTCACAGATTACACCTCCATTACATAAATAGACAAATATATATTACCATAACTTAAGTGATTATGCAATAAATATTTTCAACAAATCGCAAATTTATTTTACAACGATATTCACAAGCTTTTTGGGAACATAAAGCTCCTTTACAATGCTTTTGCCCTCTGTAAGCTCGGCAACGGCACTTTCACGCTTTGCGGCGGCTATCGCGTCGGCGGCGGTTATATCTGCTGCAACGTTTATGCGCGCCTTTATTCTGCCGTTTACCTGAACTGCAATTTCCACGGTGCTGTCTGCGCACTTAGACTCGTCGTAGGCAGGCCATTCGGCTTCGTTCAGCATTCCCTTAAAGCCTGCCTGCTGCCAAAGCTCCTCTGTTATATGCGGCGCAAAGGGATTAAGCAATATAAGATAGGTTTTAAACTCAGCCCTGTTTATTCCGCCTTGGCTTTGAATATCGTTAAGCAGAGACATAAGCGCCGCTATCGCGGTGTTCATTTTAAGCCCCTCGATATCCTCGGTAACCTTTTTAATCGTGCGGTGGAAAGCCGATTCAAGCTCAGGACGGTAATCGTCGCCGTCGGTAAGCTTATCGGAAAGCGCCCATATCTTATCGAGAAAACGCTTACTTCCCTTTATTGAGGACTGGCTCCACGGCGCCGCCTTTTCAAAATCGCCTATAAACATTTCGTAAAGGCGCATTGTGTCCGCCCCGTAATCGCGCACTATTTCATCGGGATTTACCACGTTGCCGCGCGATTTCGACATTTTCTCGCCGTTTTCGCCTAAAATCATACCGTGGCTTGTGCGCTTGGCATACGGTTCGGGCGTGGGCACCGCGCCTATATCATAAAGGAATTTATGCCAAAAACGGCTGTAAAGCAGGTGTAATGTGGTGTGCTCCATACCGCCGTTGTACCAGTCAACCGGAGTCCAGTATTTAAGCGCTTCGGGAGACGCCAGCTCCTTATCGTTATGCGGGTCGCAGTAACGCAGGAAATACCAAGAGGAACCAGCCCACTGGGGCATTGTATCAGTCTCGCGCTTAGCGGGACCTCCGCAGTGCGGGCAGGTGGTATTAACCCAATCTGTCATTTTAGCTAAGGGCGATTCGCCGTTATCCGTCGGTTCGTAAGAGTCAACGTTCGGCAGCACAAGCGGCAGCTCGCTTTCGGGAAGCGGCACATGGCCGCACTTCTCGCAGTGCACTATCGGTATCGGCTCGCCCCAATAGCGCTGGCGCGAAAATACCCAGTCGCGCAGCTTGTAATTGGTTTTAAGCTCGCCCAAATTTCTTTCCTTAAGCCAATTTTGTATTGCCTTTTTCGCCTCTTCAACGCTCATACCGTCAAGAAAGCCCGAATTCACAAGCTTGCCCGCCGCACACTCGGTATAAGGAGCCTTCTGTACGTCCTCGCCGCCTGCAACTACCTCGATTATAGGCAAATTGAATTTTTTTGCAAATTCCCAGTCGCGCGTGTCGTGCGCGGGCACCGCCATTATAGCGCCCGTACCGTAGGATATAAGCACGTAATCCGCAATAAATATCGGAATTTCCTTGCCGTTTACGGGGTTTATTGCGGTAACGCCGTTTATTTTAACGCCCGTTTTATCCTTAGCAAGCTCTGTACGCTCAAAGTCGGACTTTTTGGCGGCTTCCTGCTTATATGCCGAAACCTCGTCCATATTTGTTATTTTATCCGCCCATTTTTGAATAAGCGGATGTTCGGGCGACATTACCATATAGGTAACGCCGAAAAGCGTATCCGCACGGGTGGTAAATACCTCGAACGTATCGCCTATGTTGGTTGAAAACTTAACCTGCGTACCGTACGATCTGCCTATCCAGTTGCGCTGCTGCGTTTTAACGCGTTCTATAAAATCAACATCGTCAAGCCCTTCAAGCAGCTTTTCGGCGTAATCGGTAATTTTAAGCATCCACTGGCTTTTTTCCTTGTGGATAACCTCGCTGCCGCAGCGCTCGCAATGGCCGTTTACAACCTCTTCGTTTGCAAGCACGCATTTGCACGAGGTGCACCAGTTTACCGACATTTTTTTCTTGTAAGCAAGACCTTTTTTATAAAGCTGCAAAAATATCCACTGCGTCCACTTGTAATAAGAGGGGTCGGTGGTGTTTATTTCCCTGCTCCAGTCAAACGAAAAGCCCAAAGATTTCAGCTGTCTTTTAAAATTGGCAATATTCTTTTTCGTAACCTCTGCCGGGTGAATGTGATTTTTTATGGCAAAATTTTCGGTAGGAAGACCGAATGCGTCCCACCCCATAGGGTAAAGCACATTATAACCCTCAAGCCTTTTTTTACGGCATACTATGTCAATAGCCGTGTACGAACGCGGGTGACCCACGTGCAATCCCTGACCCGAAGGATACGGAAACTCCACAAGCCCGTAAAATTTAGGAAGAGAGTAATCGTCCTTAGCGGCAAAGGTTTGTTTTTCGTCCCATATATCCTGCCACTTTTTCTCAATTTGCGCGTAATTGTAATCTTTTGCCATTGTTAATCCCCCTCGGATTCGGTAAGTAATCCGCTTAAATCTATTTGCTCGCCGTCGCTCCACATTTTATCAAGCGCGTAAAACTCGCGCTGGTCGCGGCTGAAAACGTGTATAATGACCGAGCCGTAGTCAAGCACTATCCAGCCCGTGGTCTTACCCTCGATATGGTGCGGCTGAACACCCGCCTCGCCGAGCTTTTCCTCCGCCTCGTCCGCAAGCGCCCTTACGTGGGTTGAGCTTGTTGCCGTGCACATTAAAAAATACTCGGCAATTACGGTTAGCTCGTCCACCTTAACGGCGCTAAGCTCCTTTGCCTTTTTTTCATTAAGCGCATTCGCGGCGATTTTTAATATTTCCAAAGTTTCCATTTATTTCCCTCCGAGAACTGCTTGGTTGTAAGCCGCCACGGTATCAAGGTGCACCGCGCGAGCCTGTTCAACCAGATCCTTTATAGAATACTGCAATGCGTAAACAAACGCTTTTTGCAGCGATTCGTTTACATATTTTCTTATAACCTCTACGTCGTCGTAATCGCGGTCTGCCGATGTAAAATCCGCAAGGTAAAGAATTTTGGCAAGCAGCGACATACCCGCCTTTGCCGTGGTGTGGTAACGTATTGCGTCTATAATTTCGGGATCCTTTATACCCAAAATATGCTCGGCATACGCCGCTCCCGACATTGCGTGCCAAAGCTTTTCCGCACCATTTTCAATCTCATTCGGTATTATACCAAAATCGGAAAATATTTTCAAGTGCTCCTCTGCCGACGCGTTTTTTGTTATATCGTGCAAAAGCCCTGCAAGATACGCCTTTTCAGTATCTCCGCCGTATTTTTCGGCAAGCCTTTTCGCCTCGTCTGCCACACAAAGCGAATGGTAATAACGTTTTTCGTTAAGTCTTTTTTTAAGTATTTCTTTAAACGCCCCGTAATCGGTCTTATTTTCCAATGTAGATCCCTCCGGCATTTATATATTCATACACCTTTTTCGGCAACAGCTTTTCCGATTTTGCAATATTGCTTCTTATATACGAGGAAGATACCTGCGGCACCGCTTTGTCGCTTACCAAAAGCTGCATACCTATATTTTTATACCTTTCGGCCGCTTTATCAAAAAGCCCTCCGTCGGTCCCCGTTCTTCTGAAAGCCAAAAACGGTATTTCCTTTAAAAGCTCTTCGTATTTATACCACTTATCAAACGATATAAGCATATCGCCGCCGCATACGAAAATAAAATCACGCTCTTTGTATTTTTGCTTTAAAAGCCTAACGGTATCAATGCTGTAGCTTTTGCCCGTTCTTTCAAACTCTATAAGGCAAAGCTTTACCTTTTTAAAATCCTCTGCCATAATGCGGCACATATTTATGCGGTCCTTATCACTCGCCAAAAAATCGCATACCTTATGCGGCGGTATGCGGTCGGGCATAAGCCAAACCTCGTCAATATCGCGTCGGTAATCAAGCGCTCTTAACATTTCGTAATGCCCTATATGGGGCGGATTAAACGTTCCGCCGAACAAAGCGGTAAAACCCATTACTTCACCAGCTTTATCTGCTTGTTATCGCGGCTTTCCCTGTAAAGCACAAAGCGCGAGCCTATTACCTGAACCACGTCGGAATGTGTTTTTTCGGCAATTTGCTCCGCCGCCTCGCGGGACGATACGGGACTTGTTTCAAGCGTGCGCAATTTAATTATTTCCCTTGCCTCAAGCGCGTCGTTCACCTGCTTTACGGTGTTTTCGGTAACGCCGCCCTTGCCTATTTGAAAAATTGTGTCAAGGCTGTTTGCAAGACCTCTTAACTGCGCTCTTTGTCTGCTGTTTAACATTTTTCTCTCCGTTTAAATATATTTTTTAAGCTCTTCCTTAAATGCTCTTAACGCATTTCCGCGGTGGCTTACCTTATCCTTTTCCTCAGCCGTCATTTCGGCATAGCAGCCGGCGGGGCATACAAAAAGCGGGTCGTAGCCGAAGCCGCCGCTGCCGCGGCATTCCTCTGCCACATAGCCCCTGCACTCGCCCCTTACGGTAAATTCCCTGCCGTCGGGAAAAACACAGGCTATGGCGGATACAAAAACAGCCGTTCTTTTATCGCGCGGTACGCCTTTAAGCGCCGCCAAAAGCTTTTCGTTGTTAGAAGCATAGGTGGCGCCGCTGCCCGAATAACGCGCAGAGTAAAGCCCCGGCGCGCCGTCTAAAATATCAACGCTAAGTCCCGAATCGTCCGCAACGGTTATCCGGCCCGTTTCCTTAAGACCGGAGTGCGCCTTTAAAAGCGCGTTTTCTTCGTAGGTTGTTCCTGTTTCCTCAACCTCCGGCAGCGGCTTTTCAAGATCGTTTTCACTTAAAACCTCAAAGCCCATAGGCTTTAAAATTCTTTCAAGCTCTTTTAATTTATTATGATTTTTTGTGGCAATAAAAATTTTCATTTAAAGCTCCTCAAATATGCCATCGGCAAATTCGGCGGCTGAAAACGGCTGTAAATCGTCTATGCCCTCGCCCACGCCCACAAATTTAACCGGTATGCCAAGCTCGTTTCTTATAGCTATTATTATACCGCCTTTTGCGGTTCCGTCAAGCTTTGTTAACACAATTCCCGTTATATCGGCGACATTTTTAAATTCGCGCGCCTGATTAACCGCGTTTTGACCGGTAGCCGCGTCAAGCACAAGCAGCGTTTCCACCGAAGCGTCGGGCAGTTCCCTTGCAATTACGCGGTAAATTTTTGCAAGCTCGTCCATAAGATTTTTCTTATTGTGCAGCCTGCCTGCGGTATCGCATATAATAACGTCCGCTCCCTTTGACTTTGCCGAGGCTATTGTATCAAACACAACCGAGGCAGGGTCGGTTCCCTCCACGCTTTTAACCATAGTAACGCCCGCGCGCTCCGCCCAGATACCGAGCTGATCGATGGCTGCGGCTCTGAACGTATCCGCCGCGCCGAGAACAACCCTTTTACCGCTGTTTTTAAGCTGTAACGACAACTTGCCTATTGTTGTTGTTTTGCCGACGCCGTTTACGCCGATAACCAATATTACCGAAGGCTTTGTTTCAAGCCTTAAGCCCTCGTCCTCGCCTAACATATCAACAATTATTTCCTTCATCAAATTCTTGATTTCGGCAGGATCGGTTATGCCTGTTTCCTTAATTCTTTTACGCAGTCTTTCACATATTTCCACAGAGGTCTCCACGCCTATATCAGACATAACAAGCGTTTCCTCAAGCTGTTCAAACAGTTCTTCATCGATTTTGGTAAAGCTGTTTATAATACCGTTTACGCCGTTTGCTATTGAATCGCGCGTTTTTTTAAGTCCCTCTTTAATTTTACCGAAAAATCCCATTTTCTACCTGCTTTCAAAAAAGAATTATGCGCCCTTTGTAAGAAGCGCCTTTTCAAGTTCAGCTACATTAAGCTCCAACAGCTTTGTAACGCCCTTTTCCTGCATTGTAACGCCGTAAAGCATATCTGCCGCCTCCATAGTGCCGCGGCGGTGCGTAACGCAGATAAACTGGGTTGAAAAATCAGAGCGTCTCATATAGTCCGCAAATCGGTCTACGTTTATATCGTCAAGCGCGGTATCCACCTCGTCAAGGAAGCAGAACGGCGGCGCGTTAACGCGCATTATGGCAAAGTAAATAGAAAGTGCGATAAGCGCCTTTTCACCGCCCGAAAGACCGTCGAGACTGGGCACGTTTTTACCGGGCAGCTTAACGTTAATGTCTATTCCGCTTTCAAGCACGTTTTCCGGCTCGGAAAGCGAAAGGCTTGCCTGACCGCCGCCGAAAAGCTCGGTAAAGGTTTTGGCAAAGTTTTCGTTTATTCTTGCAAAGCCCTCGGTAAAAATATCCTGCATTTGGTGGGTAAGCTGGTTTATAAGCTTATAAAGCTCTGCGCGCGTCGCTTCAACATCGTTTATCTGCGCGGTCATAAATTCGTAACGCTCGCTTACCTCTTTATATTCCTCAATCGCCGAAACGTTAACGCTGCCGAGCGACCGTATTTTCGACTTTATTTCGGCAAGAGTCTTTTTTGCTTCGGACGGTTTATCGATTTTTATACCTATTTTTTCCGCCTCGGTACGGGTTAGCTGATATTCGTCGTAAAGCTGCTTTATAACGTCGTCGTATTCCTTAAGCATTACTTCCTTACGCTCGGTAAGGCGGGCTAATTCTCCGCTTATTTTCTCTCTTAACGCGGTTTGCTCCCTCTCGCCCGAACGCAGCTCTATACCTGCCTTTTCGGTTTTGTCGCGCGCCGTTAACAGTTCGCCGATTTTATTTTCGGTATTTGAAATTGCGGTTTTAAGCTCGGAAATTTTATCATTTGCCCCGTCGATCTTTAATTTCAGTTCGCCGTTTTTATCGGAAAGAGCGTTTAATTCCTTCTCGATTTCCGCGGTGCGCTGCGCCCTGCCGTTTATCATAAGACTAAGGTCGCGCGCAGATTGCTCTGCCGCCTCAATATCCTTTTGCAGCTCTATTGCCGCCAATTTTACGGCGGTTATTTCTTCGGCAGTGCTTTCCCGTTCGGCGTTAAGGTCTTCCCTGCCGCCGGTCATTTCATCTATTTTTGACTGAACTGCGGTTTTTTCGCCGTCAAGCTCGGCTATATCCTTAGCCGCCTTGGCGGAAGCCTCCTTAAGCGCGGTAAGCTTTTCCTCGCTTGTAAGCTTTTCTTCCTTTAATTGCTTTAGGCTGTTTTCCGCCGCGGTTTTAAGCTCGCCTATGCGTTTAAGCTCGGTTAAAAAGCGTATTTTATCCTCGTTTGCGGTAGTGATTTCGGCCTTTTCGGCGGTAATATCCGCTTTGACCTCGTTCAAAGCCTCGGCAGCCGAAATATATGCGTTTTCGGTTTCCTTTGCCTTGCCCTCAAGCGCCGCCGCCTCGTCTTCAAGCCTTTTAATATCGCTGCCGCGGCTTAAAAGTCCTGCGTTTTTAGCAAGCGAACCGCCCGTAAGCGAACCGCCGGGGTTTACCACCTGACCGTCAAGCGAAACCGTTTTTACGCGGTAGCCGTATTTTTTTGCTATCGCGGCGGCGGAATCTATATCCTCGGTTACAACAACCGCGCCTAAAAGGTATTTAATTATTTCCTTATATTCTTCATTTGTATCTACAAGGTCGCTTGCAATACCCACAAAGCCCGCATATTCGTTAAACCCGTGTTCCTTAAACTCGCGCGCTTTAATTGTGGATATGGGTAAAAACGTCGCCCTGCCGCCCTTGTTTGATTTTAAAAATCCGATAGCGCGTTTAGCGTCTGCCTCGGTTTCGGTTATAATGTTTTGTATTGCGGCGGCAAGCGCGGTTTCAACCGCAACCGAATACTTTTTATCAACGCTTATAAGCTTTGAAACAGGCCCTCTTATTCCGCGCAGAATGCCCTTTTTGGCTTCCTCCGTAACAGCCTTTACGGAATGGCTGAAGCCCTCCATATTATTTTCAAGTTCCTTAAGTATCTGCGCTCTGCGGCGCTTTTCCTTAGCGTCAAGCCTTAACTCTTCAAGCTCTTCCTTAAGCCTTTCCGCCGCCTGCTCCTTGGAATTTAAGCGCAACTCATAGCCGCGCACCGCATTTGAGCGCGAGGTTATATTTTCTTCAATTTCGTCAAGCGTTTTTTCAGTCTCAGCAAATTCAAGGCTAAGCCTTTCGATTTCACCGCCGTATTCGGCAATTTTACCCTCTGCCGCGGCTGTGCGCGCGGTTATTTCCTCGGCGGCACTGTCTGCCGTTACCATTTTAACGCGGCTGTCTGCCCCTAACCTTGTAAGCTCGTTAAGGCGCTTGACCTCGTTTTCAATACCGCGCGAAATGCTTTCACTGTCTGATAAAAGCGATTTGAGCCTTTCGTCAAGCTGCGCCTGCTTTTCCGTATATTCGGCTTGCTTTAAGCGCTTTTGTGCAATTACGTTTTGTTTTTCGGTTATTTGCTCTTTTGCCGCCGCGTCCGACAGGTTAAGCTGCTCCTTTTCGTTTTCAAGCCTTAAAACCGATTGATTGTTATGCTCTATATCGTTATTTATAACGGTAACCGAGCCTTCGGTTTTAACTATTTCTTCGTTTAAATTTGAAATATTAAGCCTTTCCCCCTCAATATCGGAGGTAAGCTTTGCAAAATACGCGGTGTTTTCCTCGGCCTTTTTGTCAAATTCGGAAAGCGAATCGTCTATTTCGCGGTAATTAAGCTGAGCTGCCGCTATTTTACTTTCCTGTGAGCGCAGCGCCTCCTTTGAATTTTCAAGGGTGTAAAGCCAAAGCCCTATTTCAAGCTCCTTTTTATGCTCGGAAAGCTCTAAAAATCTTTCTGCCTTTGCGCTTTGCTCCTTAAGCGGACCCACGCGCGAACCTAACTCATCCGATATATCGTGAAGCCTTAAAAGGTTATCCTCGGCAGCGGTAAGCTTTTTTTCCGCCTCGAATTTTCTGTAACGGTATTTTGAAATACCCGCCGCTTCTTCAAATATATCGCGGCGCTCGCCCGATTTTGAGCTTATAATGGTATCAATTTTGCCCTGACCTATCATAGAATATCCGTCTCTGCCAAGACCCGTATCCATAAACAGCTCGTGTATATCCTTAAGGCGCACCGAAACGCCGTTAATTGCATATTCGCTTTCGTGCGAGCGGTAATAGCGGCGCGTAACGGCTACGTTATCGTTATCAAAGTTAAGGGTTCTGTCCGAATTATCTATATTAAGCGTAACCTCGCAAAATCCGTGGGGGCGGCGCGTTTCGGTGCCGCCGAAAATAACGTCCTCCATAGATTGCCCGCGCAGACTTTTTGTGGATTGCTCGCCCAACACCCAGCGAACCGCGTCCGATATATTGCTTTTTCCGCTGCCGTTAGGGCCTACAACGGCGGTAATACCCTTACCGAATTTAAGCACGGTTTTATCCGCAAAGGATTTAAAACCCTGAATTTGTATTGAGCTTAAAAGCATTGTTACGCCTGCCTTTCAATTCTGAAATCAAGTCCGCTTAAGGCTTCGTCCTCCTTAACGCGGCAGTTATATCCCATATCCCTTAAATGCAAAAGATTTTTTCTGCCCTGACCTATCATTTTTGATACGTCCGATCTACCTACGTATATTATATAATCGCCCTTTTCTATTAGCTTTGAAATAACGCCGGCAAGCATTATTTCCGATTGGCACAGCTCGCTGAACGCAGGGTGCCACGGGCCGGCAATATATGCGTCCTCCTCAATAGAGTGAAGACCGAGCCTTATAACCTTAATGCCGCTATTGCAAAACAGCTTATAAAGCCGTGCCGCCAAATTCACCGCTTCAAAAAGGGTTTGGGGCTTATATATTCCGTCTGAATAAAGCGCCGCTAAATCCGTATCCTTTAAAACTATTGTGGGGTAAATTCTTACCGTAGCGGGCTTCAGCTCTATAAGCTTTGCGGCGGTTTTAAGCGCAGAGGCGTCGTTATCGGCATAAAGCCCCGTCATCATTTGAAGACCAAGCTCAAAGCCGTACTGTTTAATAAGCCTTGAAGCCTTCACAACATCGCCCGACGTGTGCCCGCGGTTGTTCATTCTTAAAACGCGGTCGTTCATACTCTGCGCGCCGAGCTCAATGCTTGTAACGCGGTATTTCTTTAAAAGCGTTAATATCTCGTCGTCTATTGCGTCCGGTCTTGTGGAGATTCTTATGCCCTTAACCGTTCCGTTATCAACATATTTTGCCGCCGCTTTTAAAAGATCGGTCATATAAGAGCGGTTTATTGCCGTAAAGCTGCCGCCGAAAAACGCAATTTCGGCAGTCTCGCTTTTAAACGCCCTGCCGCCTATCGCCGCCGCAACAGCCTTGTCCACATCTTCGGCACGCGGGGCTTTGTTGGCACCCGTGATATAACGCTGGTTGCAAAAGCTGCATTTGTTCGGGCACCCGATATGCGGCACGAAAATCGATATGTTAGAATGAGTAAGGCTCATATTTCCTCACCCATAAGCATAAGCGCCTCTTTAGCCGCCATCTGCTCGGCGCGTTTTTTGTTTTTGCCCGTGCCCTTGCCTATTACGTTTGAGTTAAGCCGCACCTCAACCGTAAAGCTTTTATCGTGGTCCGGTCCGCTCTCATCTATTAAAATATAGGTTACCGATTCTTCGGGGTTGCGCTGTATAATTTCCTGAAGAGCGGTTTTATAATCCTTAAAAACCTCGTCGTCGGTATGCTTTAGCTCGCGCAGAACAAAATTCATAACGTGCCTGCGCGCAGGCTCCATACCGCCGTCAAGATAAATAGCCGCCAAAACCGCCTCGAACGCGTCGGCAAGAATAGAGTCGCGCTCTCTGCCGCCGCCCTTATCCTCGCCCTTTCCGAGCATAAGGTAACTGCCGAGCTCTAACTCCCTTGAAAAGGCGCAAAGCGATTTTTCGCAAACAAGCGAAGCGCGCAGCTTTGTAAGCTCGCCTTCGGGCATATTCGGGTAGTGCTTATAAATATAATCAGAAACTACTATCGAAAGCACCGAATCGCCCAAAAATTCAAGCCTTTCGTTTGAAGAAAAGCCGTTTCTTACCTCGTTGGCATACGAAGAATGCGTAAGCGCGTTTTTAAGCAAATTTATATTATTGAATTTATAGCCGAGCTTTTGTTCTAAACCGTCCATTTTATTATCCTTCTTTATTCCGCAAGAGAGGCGGAAATCTTTTCCGTAACACCCGTTTCGGTGTATTTTACAGCCTGCCTTATTGCGTTTTTAAACGCCTTGGCGTCTGAATTGCCGTGCGCCTTTATAACCGTGCCCTTTACGCCTAAAAGCGGCGCTCCGCCCACCTCGGTGCTGTCCATCATTTTCTTAAGACCGCCGAGATCCTTTTTCACAACAAGCGCGGCAAGCTTATTTGTAAGGCTTTTGTAAAACACCTTTTTAATAAGCGAGAAAAACGTGGAAGCGGTGCCCTCAATAAGCTTTAAGGCTATGTTGCCTGTAAAGCCGTCGGTTATAACCGCGTCGCACACGCCTTTAGGCATCTCGCGCGATTCTATATTGCCTGCAAAGCTTATAGGCGCTTTGCTTAAAAGCTTGTAAGCCTCCTTTTGCAGCTCGCCGCCCTTTGTATCCTCTGTTCCTATATTTAAAAGACCTATCTTAGGGTTCTTAATACCCTCAACATTTTTTAAGTATACGTCTGCCATAATGCCGAACTGGCAAAGCATTTCGGGTCGGCAATCGGCGTTGGCTCCCATATCCATAAGCATATAGTGACCGTTAGGCGACGGTATCATACCCGCAAGCGCAGGGCGTTTAACGCCCTTTATTCGCTTTACAATAAGCGTTCCGCCCACAACAACAGCGCCCGTAGATCCTGCCGAAACAAAAGCGTCGGCTTTCCCCTCGGCAAGCTCCTTAAACGCCAGCGCCATCGAGCTGTTTTTGTGCGCACGCGTAAGCGAGGTAGGCTCGTCGTGCATGGAAATAACATCGTCTGTATTAACTATTTTAAGCTCGCCGTAAAATTTCAGCGCGTTATCAATAATTATTTTTCTTATAACGGTTTCTTTACCCGTAAGTGTTATTTCGGTTTTAAGCTCGTTTGAAGCAAGCGAAGCGCCCTTAATAATTTCAAGCGGGGCGTTATCTCCGCCGAAAGCGTCAACAACAACACGCATATTTTATTCCTCCGTATTTATATTATCCCGAAACCAATCAAGCGAACGGGCGGAAAGCGCCGCATAGCGTTCGCGTTTATCCCTTATATGATTTTCAAGCGGCGGTATTATGCCGAAGTTGGCACCCATAGGCTGAAAATCGGCGACGCTTTCATCGCAAATATAGTTAAGCAAAGCGCCTATCATTGTAAATTCAGGCAAAATAAGGGGCTTTTCATCTTTTAACAGCGCCGCCGCGTTAATGCCTGCTATAATTCCGCTTGCCGCGGATTCCATATAGCCCTCAACCCCCGAAAGCTGACCCGCAAAGAACACGCTGCCGTTGCTTTTAAGCGCAAGATTGCGGTTTAAAAGCTTAGGCGAATTTATAAACGTATTGCGGTGCATAACGCCGTAGCGCATAAACTCGGCATTTTCAAGACCGGGGATCATCGAAAACACCCTTTTTTGTTCGGGAAATTTAAGGTTTGTTTGAAAGCCCACAAGATTGTAAAGCGTACCCGCGCTGTTTTCACGCCTTAGCTGTACCGCCGCCCATGGTCTGTGGCCGGTTTTAGGATCGCGAAGACCGACAGGCTTTAGCGGCCCGAAACGGATAGAGTCTTCTCCTCTTTTTGCAAGCACCTCTATCGGCATACAGCCCTCGTACACCTTAGGCGCTTTATCAAAGCCGTGCAGAAGAGCCGATTCGGCGTTTATAAGCTCGTTATAAAACACGGTGTATTCTTCTTTATTCATAGGGCAGTTTATATAATCGTCTCCGCCCTTACCGTAGCGCGAGGCGCAAAACGCCTTTGTCATATCAACGCTTTCGGCTGTTACTATCGGCGCCGCCGCGTCGTAAAAGCTTAAATTGCCGCCCTCGCACAATTCGCCTATTTTATTTGCAAGCTTACCGTCGGTAAGCGGACCGGTTGCAATAACGGTTATTCCGTCTTTGGGAATATCGGCAACCAATTCCTCTTTAACGGTTATATTCGGACAATTCTTTATTTTTTCGGTTATAAGACATGAAAAAATGTCCCTGTCTACCGCAAGCGCGCCGCCTGCCGCAACCGAAGCCTTATCAGCCGCCTCAAGACAAACAGAGCCTAATTTCCGCATTTCTTCCTTTAAAAGCCCTGCCGCCGAATCGGGCCGCATAGCCTTAAGCGAATTTGAGCAGACAAGCTCGGCTAAATTATCGCTTTTATGCGCCGCTGTTTTTTTAGAGGGCTTCATTTCAAGCAACTCAACATCAATACCGCGCCGCGCTATCTGATAAGCCGCCTCGCAGCCTGCAAGACCGCCGCCTATTACAGTAATTTTATTTTTCATTTTTCTTTGCCGTTTTCTTTTGTCTTGTAGGGCAATCGGAATTCATACAGTATTTTCTGCCGCGAACGCCGCTTATAATATAGCTGCCGCATTCGGGGCATTTTTCACCCGTGGGTATTCCGGGTGCCGCAAAATCGCAATCGGGATAATTCGAGCAGCCGTAAAACTTTTTACCCTTTTTGGATATCTTCTTTACAAGCTTTCCGCCGCATTTGGGGCAGGGCTGTTTAACCTCGTCCTCCGGCATAGGCTTTGTGTTTTTGCATTCGGGGTAGCCGGGGCAGGCAAGGAATTTGCCGAAACGGCCCGATTTTACAACCATTTTTCTGCCGCATTTATCGCACACAACGTCTGTTTCAACAACGGGCACCTTTACCTTCCGCCCTTCAAGCGAGGTTTCAGCCTTATTGTATAATTTTTCAAAATCGCTGTAAAAGTCTCTTATAGTATCAACCCAGCCGCGGTTGCCCGCGCCTATTTCGTCAAGCTGCTTTTCAAGACCGGCGGTAAATTTAACATCTATTATTTTATCGAAATACTTAACCATAAGGTCGGAAACCACTATACCGAGATTGGTGGGCTTAAGCGACTTTTTCTCGCGCTCGATATAGTCGCGCCCCAAAATGTTAGAAATTATGGGAGCATAGGTGGAAGGTCTGCCTATTCCGTTTTCGTCAAGCGCCTTTATAAGCGTAGGCTCGGTATAGCGCGCAGGCGGCTGTGTAAAGTGCTGATTGGGTGTCAATTCGCGCAGCTTTAAAACGTCGCCCTTTTTCATTTCGGGCAATGCGCCGCCCTCTTCGCCGTCGTCGTCCTTGCCTTCCTCGTAAAGTACGGTAAAGCCGTCGAACTTAACCGAATAGCCGCTTGCCTTAAACAAATAATCGCCCGCGGTAATATCGGCGTTTACGGTATTCTGCACGCACACCGCCATTAAGGAGGCTATGAACCGCTCCCAAATAAGCTTATAAAGCTTGTACTGCTCGGCGGTAAGCGAATCCTTAACCTGTTCTGGTGTCAGTGTTACGGCGGTAGGTCTTATAGCCTCGTGCGCGTCCTGAGCGCCGCTTTTGGTTTTAAAATAGCGGGGCTTCGGCGGCAGATAGCTTTCGCCGTACCGTTTTGTTATAAAGGCGTTTGCCGCGGCGCGCGCCTCTTCTGAAATGCGAAGTGAATCGGTACGCATATAGGTTATAAGACCCGTTGCGCCGATACCGTGAATATCAACGCCCTCGTACAGCTGCTGCGCTATTCTCATTGTGCGCTGACCCGTAAAGCCTAATTTTCTTGAAGCCTCCTGCTGCAGAGTAGACGTGCTGAACGGCGGTGCAGGCTGTCGGCTGCGCGTTCCTTTTTTAAGTTCTGTTACGGTATAGCTTGCGTTTTCAAGCGCCTTTACAATACCCTCGGCCTCTTCGCCGCTTTTTATAACCTCTATTTTTTTGCCGTCCGCAAAGCCGAAAAGCTTTGCCGAAAAGCTCTTTCTGCCCGACATAAGCTTTGCGTCTACCGACCAGTATTCTTCGGAATTAAACTTTTCTATCTCGCGTTCGCGCTCTACAATAAGGCGCAGCGCTACCGACTGAACACGTCCTGCCGAAAGACCGCTTTTAACCTTTTTCCACAAAAACGGGCTGAGCTTATAGCCCACAATTCTGTCAAGCACTCTTCTTGCCTGCTGTGCGTCTACAAGGTCAAGATTTATTTTGTGCGGCTCGGCAATACCGGCTTTAATGCCCGATTCGGTAATTTCATTAAAGGCAACGCGGTTAGCTTCGTTCATATCAAGCGCCAATATCTGCGCTAAGTGCCAAGAGATCGCCTCGCCCTCCCTATCAGGGTCGGTTGCAAGCAATACCCCGTCGCTGTTTGCGGCGGCTTCCTTAAGCCCCTTGATAAGGTCCTTCTTGTCCGACATATTTATATACTGCGGTTTAAAATCGTGCTCCACGTCTATTCCGAGCTTTGATTTCGGCAGATCGCGCACGTGACCCTTTGAAGCCATAACGTTATAGCCGCTTCCGAGCGTTTTTTTAACCGTCTTTATTTTTGAGGGAGACTCAACTATTATAAGCTTAGACATCATTTTCCTCCGATAATTATTATAGCATTTCGTAACAGCCGCCGGGTAAGGAGCGTATTAAAAGCTCTACTTCAAGCTCGGTAAGAGCCGATAATATCTCGCCCGCGCCAAGCCCTGTATCCTTTATCTCCTCCGGATAAAATTTATGCTTATCTAAATGATTATATACTATTTTCGCATTTTTTGAAAGGGTTTCATTTGATAATTTTTTGTGAACAGGCTCTTTCTCTTTTTTATCTGCGGCACCGGTTTGAGCGCTGTATGCCCGCTTAACATCTATTTTATCGGGAAAACGCGGTATATACTCGTTGAAAATGTCAGACATATCGATAAGCGGCTTTGCCCCGTCGCGCAAAAGCGCGTTAGAGCCCTTAAACTCCGCCTTTTCCACATCGCCCGGTATAACAAAAACGTCTTTACCCTGTTCTGCGGCGTGGCGCGCCGTTATAAGCGCTCCGCTTTTAACTCCCGCCTCGATTACAACCGTACAAACCGAAAGAGCGGACATTATACGGTTTCTTACGGGGAAGGTATAGCGTGAAGCGCCGTAATGCGGCGGATATTCGCTTATAAGGCAGCCGCTGCGGCTTACGCTTTCGCGAAGGCCCGCGTTTTCCTGCAAATAGTCGCTTAAAATACCGCAGCCCATAACAAGCGCGGTAATACCGTCCGCCTTTAAAACGCCAGAATGCGCGGCAGAGTCGCAGCCGAGCGCGCCGCCGCTTACAACCGTCATTCCCGATAACGCCAAACGCCTTGCAATGGAATACGAAGCCATTTTACCCTTTTCGGTAACCTTTCGCGGTCCCACAATGCAAACGGCAGGTATATTATCAAAATCGGGCATAGTGCCCTTTACATACAAAAGCGCGGGCGCGTCATCTATAACCGAAAGGCAGTAAGGATAATTTTTATCCCCGTAGCATATAATGTCAATTCCGTTTTCCTTACATTCCTCAAGCGTTTCAAGCGCAGCTGCGTTTTGCGAATTTTTAATACGCAAAAGCTCGTTTTTTGTAAAAATACCCGATTCGGCGCGTTCCTTATCGGAAGCTTTAAAAATATTTTCGGCATTGCCGAAATATTCAAGCGCGCGCTTTGCCCTTATATTGCCCGCGCCCAAAGCATATCCTAAACGAATATAGTATTCCGTCATTTCATCATTTCCCACATTGCTATTGCGGCTGCCGCCGCCGCGTTAAGCGATTCGGCTCTGCCGGTCATAGGTATGGTAACCAAAACGTCCGCCGATTGCTTTGCACTGTCGGTAAGGCCGTTAGCCTCGTTTCCTATCATAACCACCGAACCGTTTTCAAAGCTCTGCTCCTTTATGCTTTCGGCAGTTTTATCAACAACGCAGGCGTAGCGCTTAAGACCTGTGCTTTTAAGCGTTTCGGCAAAGCTTTCGGTAACAAAAACGGGCACACGCAAAAGCGTTCCCATAGAGGCGCGCAGCGCTTTAGGGGAATACGGGTCGCACCCGTCCGACGAAAGTATGATACCGTTTACCCCAAGCGCCTCGGCAGTTCTTGAAATCGCGCCCAGATTAGAGGGGTCCGACACGTCTTCAAGCGCTATGTATTTGCCGTTTTTATCTATACCGCAAGAGCCGGTCACCGGCATTTTTGCAACAGCTATTATGCCCTGCGGCGTTTTTGTATCGCTTATTTTTTTAAAAAGCGAATCGGGAATTTTATAGCACTCGTCTGATATTAAAGAAAATTTTTCTGTATCGGCGGCATACTTTTCCGCCGCCGCGTCGGAAACTATCAGTTTATCAAACTTGATTCCGTTGTCGCACGCGTCCTTGCATATACGCAGCCCCTCAAGAACAAAAAGGCCGTTGCGTTTACGCTTTTCGGACGATACCTGCAAGGCGGCAACAAGCTTGATAAGCGGATTTTCGCGACTTGTAATTATATTAAAAGCCCTCATATCAGCGCTCCTTAAAAAATACAAAGTCGCCCGAAGTTTAAAACCTCGGGCGAAAAAAATTACTTTTCGAGAGCCTTGTTTGCGGCTTTAACAAGAGTTGCAAAGCCGGCGGCGTCGTTTACCGCAAGGTCGGCAAGCATTTTGCGGTTGATCTGAATTCCGGCTTTATTAAGACCGTTAATAAAGGTGGAATAATTGATACCGTTCATTTTGCAGGCAGCTGAAATTCTGGTAATCCAAAGGCGACGGAAATCGCGCTTTTTCTGTCTGCGGCCGATGTATGCATAGTTGCCGGATTTCATTACGGCTTCTTTAGCTGTTTTAAAAAGCTTTGATTTTGCGGCGAAATAACCCTTTGCAAGCTTTAAAGTTTTATTTCTTCTTTTGCGTGTTGCCAACGCACCCTTAACACGTGCCATGTCTTATACCTCCACTATAAACCGTTCCTTATTTATAAGGAATCATTTTCTTGATCTTAGCTACGTTGGTTACATCTGCGGTAACAACTTTGCGAAGATTTCTTTTACGTTTGGTTGTCTTCTTGTTGAGAATGTGCGACTTGAAAGCATGAGCACGTTTAACCTTACCGGTTTTAGTGAGCTTAAAGCGCTTTTTTGCGCCGCTGTGAGTTTTGATCTTAGGCATTGTAAGTCCTCCCTAATAAAATTCAACTGCTGTTATTTACCCGATTTAGGGGCTAAAAACATCAGCATATTTCTGCCTTCCATTTTTGCCGGTTTTTCAACAGAACTGTGCTCCGCGCAGTACTCGGCAAAACGCTTCATGGTATCAAGACCTATTTCGGGGTGGCCGAGCTCTCTGCCCCTGAAACGGATAGAAACCTTAACCTTGTTGCCCTCGTCAAGAAAACGCATTGCGTGTTTTCCCTTTGTCTCGAAATCGTGAACGTCTATACTGAGTCCCAAACGTATTTCCTTGATCTCAACCGTTTTTTGGTTTTTCTTTGCCTCTTTTTCACGCTTTGCCTGTTCAAAACGGTATTTGCCGTAATCCATTATTTTGCAAACGGGCGGCTGAGCGTTAGGCGAAATGCAAACCAGATCAAGATCTGCCGCATAGGCGGCTTCAAGCGCCTTTGCAACCGGCATAATGCCGAGCTGGGAACCGTCTGACCCGATAGTACGAACCTCTTTAAACCTTATGTTTTCATTGATGGAAAGCTCTTTGCTGCTGATGTTGATGCACCTCCGTATTTCGTGTTGCAGCAGAACTGCATAACTGCAATTCTTTAATTAAAAAGCGCGGACGAAATTCGCCCGCGCATAAAAACACCAAACAATAAATGCCTGAATTTTTATTGACCCTTCAGCCCGATTGCCGACAGGGTGAGACGAAAAACGTACTGCTTCTTTGTAACATCAATTATATCACGGTATTTTATTTTGTCAAGTATTTTTTTAAATTTTCGGCTTTATCGGTCTTTTCCCAGCTTAAATCAATATCCGTTCTGCCCATATGGCCGTATGCCGAAAGCTCCTTGTAAATCGGTCTTCTTAAATCAAGCTTGTCTATTATCGCAGAGGGGCGCAGATCAAATACTGCGTTTACAGCCTCGGCAATTTTTTCATCGTCGTATTTGCCTGTGCCGAAGGTGTCCACCATAACCGACACGGGGTGCGCCACGCCTATGGCATACGCTAACTGAACCTCGCACTTAGAGGCAATTTTTGCCGCCACAATATTTTTTGCAACGTAACGCGCGGCGTATGCGGCGCTGCGGTCTACCTTTGTGGGATCCTTGCCCGAAAAAGCGCCGCCGCCGTGGCGCGCATAGCCGCCGTAGGTATCAACGATTATTTTTCTTCCCGTGAGCCCCGTATCTCCCTGCGGACCGCCCACAACAAAACGTCCCGTGGGGTTGATATATATTTTTGTGTCACCGTCTAAAAGTTCTGCGGGAACGGTAGCCTTTATAACCCTTTCAAGTATATCGGCTCTAAGCGTATCAAGGCTTATATCCGCGCTGTGCTGCGAGGATACTACCACTGCGTCCACGCGCACGGGTTTTCCGCCGTCGTACTCAACGGTAACCTGCGTTTTTCCATCCGGTCTTAAATAAGAAAGCTCGCCGCTTTTGCGTACCTCGGTAAGCTTTTTTGCCATTTTGTGCGCAAGAGATATAGGCAGCGGCATAAGCTCCGGCGTATCGTCGCACGCATAACCGAACATCATACCCTGATCGCCCGCGCCGTTAAGGTTATATATATCCTCCTCGCCCTCTTTATATTCAAGCGAGCTGTCAACGCCCATGGCAATATCGGGCGATTGCTTATCAATTGCCGTCATAACCGCGCAGGTGTTTCCGTCAAATCCGGCGGAGGGACTGTTATAGCCTATCTCGCACACAACGTCGCGCGCTATCTGTGGGATATCAACGTAGCATTCGGTCGTTATTTCGCCCATTACGGTAATACTGCCTGTTGTGCAGAAGGTTTCGCAGGCAACGCGGGCTTTAGGGTCGTTTTTTAAAATTTCGTCCAAAATAGCGTCGGATATACGGTCGCACACCTTATCGGGGTGACCCTCTGTTACCGATTCGGACGTGAAAAGCATTTTTGACATACTGTACTTCCTTTCCAAAATAAAAACCGCCCCGAAAAAGAGCGGTGTAAAACCTCATCTTTCGGATAATCCGCCGGAATTGGCACCTTGAAATAAATCAGGTTGCCGGGCTTCGCAGGGCCGGTCCCCTCCGCCACTCTTGATAAGGACTGTATTCAGTTTATTTATTATTTTAACATATAAACTTAATTTGTCAACAGTAAATTTAATGCAGAAATGCTTTAACTGTTGATTTTTTATTATTCGATATATTCCGCAATATCCTCAATTTTACAATTAAGTATTTTACATAATTGATCTAAGGTGTGCGTGCTTACATTTTCATTTTTTCTTAATCTGTCGAGCTGTCCTGTGCTTATTTTATAGTCTTTAATAAGCTTATATTGCGATATTCCGTTTTTCTTCATAGTAATCCAAAGCTTATCGAAAACTATCACACAACACACCACCAATACCTTAATATTCCTTATTTATATTAGAATATTGTATTTATCTTGACAATTGCCCATATTAGGGCTATAATTTATTGTATGATGAAAGGTGTTGCTTATTTATGAAAATAGCCGTAATCGGATCAAGAGGTCTTCGCGTTAATAATCTTGAAAAATATTTGCCGAAAAACACTACCGAAATCGTTTCGGGCGGTGCGATCGGCATTGATACCTGTGCTAAAAATTACGCTTTATCGCACAAAATAAAGTTGACCGAGTTTTTGCCCGAATATGAAAAATACGGCCGTTCGGCACCGCTTAAATGCAATTTGCAAATTATAGCCTATGCCGACGAGGTATTGGCATTTTGGGACGGCGAATCGCACGGCACAAAATATGTTATAGCCTAAATTCCCGTCGGAATTATCCTATACAGTCATCAGTATCAAGAGCGAGAGAA
>ENA-OURZ01000338-OURZ01000338.1-human-gut-metagenome-genome-assembly--contig:-NODE-338-length-64388-cov-6.016119_pt1 | contig 64388 bp, 57 predicted proteins | sample MGYA00242073_ERZ509195 | MGnify/ENA primary metagenome ERZ509195 (study PRJEB26280, sample SAMEA2338837) | human gut metagenome | biome: human gut; feature: human-associated habitat; material: faeces... | reverse complement strand
AATTTATCGAAATTGGTATAGCCAAATCAAAGATTTGATGACGAAACAGTGCAACTAAGCTCTATTCGACTTGCAATAACTATTATAATAAAGCGGAGGGTTAGTATGGCAAGATCAGGGAATAAACCGGAAAAAAGAAAAGCAATAAAAAAGAATCTCTATATGAATCGGTATTTATACCTGATGCTGTTGCCGGTTGTATTGAATTTTATAATATTTCATTATATTCCCATGGGCGGAATTTTAATGGCGTTTGAAAATTATAATCCTTTTAAAGGAATATTCGGAAGCGAATGGGTCGGATTCGATAATTTTAAGAAATTGTTCGGATCATATTACTTTTGGTCGTTGCTGTCAAATACCCTCCGTCTCAGTATAAAATCAATTTTAATCGGTTTTCCCGCGCCGATAATTTTCGCGCTACTGCTCAACGAGATGCGTGCAAAGAGCTTCAAAAAAACGGTACAAACCATTTCGTATTTGCCGAATTTTATTTCTCTTGTTGTTGTGGTATCTCTGGTAAAGCAGTTTTTGTCGGTAGATACCGGAATTATCAACCGAGTAATAGAGGCGTTGGAAGGAGAACGCATAAGCTTTTTGTCCGATCCAAATTGGTTTGATACAATTTATATTTTGTCGGATCTTTGGCAGGGAGTCGGGTTTTCCGCTATTATATATATTTCTGCTATATCCGGAATAGATCAGGGTCTTTATGACGCGGCTGCGGTAGACGGTGCAGGCAGGATTCGAAAAATATGGTACGTTACTCTACCGAGCATTACCCCTACGATATCCGTCATGCTCATTTTGCGGCTCGGATCAATATTGAATGTGGGGTGGCAAAAGATTATGTTATTACAAAACGGACTTACGAAGGATGTTTCGGATGTAATACAGTTATTTGTTTATGAACGCGGTCTTCAAAATGCGGATTTCGGCTTTGCAACTGCGGTGGGACTGTTGCAATCATTGATAGGGTTTATTTTAATAATTGTTTCAAATAAAATCAGCAAAAAGTTTTCGGATACTGGAATTTTCTGATTATGATCAAAAATACGAAAGGACTGTATATTGAATGTTGAAACGTTCCGGCCTTAATAAACGCGGACCGTTTGATATTGTTTTTGATGGATTGATATATCTTTTCATGTTGCTGTTTTTTATTATTGTTGCCTATCCAATTTTATATGTGTTGGCGCTTTCCTTCAGCAGCAGAGAGGCGGTATTGAACAACGAGGTTTACATAATACCGGTGGGCTTTAATTTTGATAATTATAAATTGGTTCTAAAGCATGAATTTTTGCCCAGGGCATTTTTAAATTCCGTGTTTTATACCGTGTTCGGCACATTATACTCAATGATACTTACAATATTAGGGGCATACGCGCTTTCACGGAAAAACTACTTCGGTCGCGATTTCATAATGTTTTTGATAGCGTTTACTATGATGTTCGGCGGCGGCATGATCCCCTCGTATATGCTTATAAAAAATCTGGGTCTTCTTAACACAAGATTAGCATTGATAATCCCATTTGCGGTGAGCCAGTATAATTTGATAGTTATGCGTACTTATATGCAGCAGATACCGTCGGCAATAGAGGAATCCGCCAAATTGGACGGTGCAAATGATTTTGTAATTCTGTTTCGGATTTTTGTGCCTATGTCTAAGCCGGTAATTGCGACGATCACATTATTCTATGCCGCCGGACAGTGGAACGATTTCTTCAGCGGCTTGATTTATCTGGACGATAAAAATAAATTTCCGTTGCAGTTGGTTATAAGAGATCTTCTAATTACGCAAAACGATGCTACGTTAAATCAGGGTCTGGCCGCTCAGCAGGGTATGCCGTCGCTGACGCCTGGAGGCTTCAGAGCCGCCATTGTTGTGGTAACGGTGTTGCCGTTGCTTGTGGTTTATCCCTTTATCCAGAAGTATTTTGTTAAGGGTGTAATGCTCGGCTCTATAAAGGGCTGAGTTAATATAAAAATTCAGGAGGAATATTTATGAAGTTTTATAAGCGTTTTTTTTGTTGCTTTATGGCTGTATTGCTTGCGGCGGCGACCCTTGCTTCCTGCAAATCGGATAAGGATACCGATTCACAATCGTCCGGTATCTCCGGCGGCGAAGCGATTAAGGATGCCGAGCTGGATTTCAGTAACGACAAGGAAATAACCGTCACGGTTCTGACTAACGATTATGTTTCCGAGCCGATCAGCGGAGATCAGTTAATTTTAAAAGAGCTTTCCAAAAGGACAAAGGTCAATTTTGAATTTCAGGTTGTTCCAAGCGCCGATTACACAACAAAGCTTAATACACTTATTTTTTCGGGAAGAATGCCTGATTTTGTCAATGTTGTTTCGCCTGATTTGGTGAGCAATTATTTCGGCGACGGTGTTTTTACAAGATTGAACGAATTGATCGATACCTGCGGAAAAAGCCTGAAAAAGTGCATTGACAAAATTGAAGGTATGGATAAAAATCTGAAGGATAATGATGGAAATATATGGTTTTTACCCCGAATAGATACATCGGGTCTTAATACCATGTATATAATCAATAAAAAGTTTTTGGACCAATGCAAATTAAGCGTTCCGACCACTACTGATGAATTATATAATTGCCTCAAAGCGTTCAAGAGTCTCGGCAATAATGTTATACCTCTCGGCGCCGGATATGCCACATCGCTCGAAATGCCGATTTTTAACGCATTCGGAACAAGCTACAGCACAAGGTGGTTATATATTGACAATGAATATTTGTATGTTCCTTACGAACACGGCGACAGGGTAAAGGCTGCTCTTATGTTCCTTAATAAATGCTATTCCGAGGGTTTGATCGACAAAGAATATTACGCACTTTCAAACGATGACGCTTTCACTAAAATGGAGTCCGGTAATCTCGGTGTATTTAACTGCTGGCAGGACGGCGTTCCCGGTTGGATGGAGGGCAACGAGGATAATCCGGGGCTTAGCTATGTGCCGCTTTACCCGCTTTCCTCTGAATTCGGTCAGGGCATTACATCGCGCAGAAGCCCTCTGAGCGGATACTATGCAATTTCATCAAATTCCAAGTATGCCGACAGAATCGTAAAAACGGTCAATTATATGTGTACCGATGAGGGCATCGAGCTGATGAATTGGGGAATAAAGGGCGATACATATACTGTAGACTCAGACGGAAACAAAAAATTCACTGATAAAATTATGAAATATGATAATAACGATCCCGTTAACGGACGCCGTCATTATGGAATGGATCAAGTAAACTTTATAAACTTCATGGATATTATGTCTTGGGCGCAGACTGTTGAAGATCCTTTACCGGAGGTAATGAAAAATCTCGAAAAATACTATATTCCGGATCAGCCAAATATTATTCTTTCTTCAAAGGACAGCGATAAGGTGGCGCAGATAATGGCGGATGTTGATAAATATGTCACTACCTGTTATCAGCAATTCATATGCGGTCAGCTTAACTTTACCAGCGATTGGGAAAACTTCCGTTATCAAATGAAGAAAATGGGTGTTGAGGAGGCCATATCAATTAAACGCGAAGCCTTCAAAAAATGGAATGCCAGATAAAATGTTTATAATCTCCGTCATGCCGCTTTTCGGAGATTTCATTACCTATTTACACTTGACGCTTTAGCGGAGGAATGGAGATTAATATGAAAGCATATTACAGAGACGGTAAAAAATATGTGCCCTATAATCTTGCATGGGATAATATGCCGATAGATCTTTCGTTTCTTTATAGCGAAGAAAAGCCAGCAGGCAAACACGGTTTCTTAAAGGTTGATGGGGATCACTTCGCCTTTGAGGACGGCACGGAAGCAAGATTTTTCGGAGTGAACTTTAACAGCGGAGCAAATTTCCCGACACATAAGCACAGTGAAATGGTGGCTGAGCGTTTGGCGCAAACCGGTATTAATTTGGTACGTTTTCATCAAATGGATGCCGAGTGGTCGCTTCCCAATTTGTTTCAGAGTACGCGCGGCAGATTTTTGGAGAATACGCGGACATTGGACGCGAAGTCTCTTGACCGTCTTGATTATTTAATCTATTCTCTGAAACGGCAGGGTATATACATTTATATGGATATGCTTACATACAGGCGCTTTAAAACCGGCGACGGTATGCATTGTTCGGAGAAGGTATTGGATTCGGCTAAACCTTATGCAAATTTCGATCCGATGCTTATAGAATTGCAAAAAGAATTTGCAAGACAGTTATGGACTCACGAAAATCCTTACACAAAGCTTAGGTATAAAGATGAGCCGGCTATTGTGCTTACCGAGATATTGAACGAGAACGATCTTTTTCACCCTAAGCTTTTCAAAATCGTTTGTGAGCCTTACCGTACAGATTTGGAAAACCGTTATAGATGCTGGGCGAAGGAGCGCGGCATCGACCTTTTGAGTCAAAGCATCGATTTTGAAGAGCCAGACGATAATATTCTTGAGTTTTTTAAGGAGATCACCGTTTCTTATTACAGGGATATGATGTCATGCTTGCGCGATATCGGCGTGCGTATTCCAATTACAGGAACAAACTGGGCGAATACACCCGATTTGTTTGCGGTTCAGCTGGTTACCGATTTTACGGATTCTCATACATATTGGGCTCCGAATTTCGGAGATCAGAGGAAATTTTCAAACCGAATGATGACCTCTGAACCGAATACATTTATTGATGTTTTATCGCTTTCAAGAGCGCTTGACCGTCCGTTTTTTGTTTCCGAATGGGATGAGCCGTGGCCTTATGAATGGCGTGCGGAATCGCCGCTTTTTCTGTCGGCGGTAGGCGCTATGCAGGGATGGTCTGGGTTTGCTATCCATACATACAGATACGGCACCAATGAAAACGAATCGGTTACAGGAAAAATTGGTAGAGATATTGTTATAGGAAATTCCTTCTATCGCGGAATATTCGATACATACAACGATCCTGCGAAGTACGGTTTGTTTTATGCGGCAGCATTAATGTTCCGGAGAGGCGACATATCCGAAAGTGAGCATAGGGTTGCGGCACAACTCGGAGATCTTAAGAATAAGGAGATGGGAATGAAGCCTTATTCGGAAATTCCGGCTATACCGCTTTCCTGCGAAAAGAGCAAATTCGGCTTTTTAACAGATGGGGTCGCGGCGGTCCAGGACGAAATTGTTCCGTGGGATAAGCCTAATCAGGAGCTTGAGGACGGATGCGTGACCTCGGATACGGGAGAGCTGTTTAGAAACTGGAAAAAGAAATACGGAACTATTGATACGCAAAGGACAAAGGCGGTTTACGGTATGATCGGTAAGCAGAGCAGTATAGAGCTTAGCGGTCTTACAATAGAAGCGGACAGCGATTTTGCCACAATATCGTTGAGTAGCCTCACGGATAAAGAAATTTCACACTCCGCTAATATCCTTCTGACAGCAGTCGGACGCGCTGATAATTCCGGAAGCGTATTCAGCCCTGATCATACTTCTCTGCTCGATTCGGGGAAAGCCCCGGTCGAATGCGAGGTTATTAAGGCAAAAATCAAGTTAAAAACTGACGTTTCACCGATGAGAATTTGGTCGGTAGATGATGAGGGTTATCTTACGGGGATCATACCGTCTGAATATAATAACGGAATATTGGAATTTGAAATAGGAAATATGCACGAGTCAATTTATTACCTGATTCAAAAGCAGTAGACTTAAGACAAGCGTGAAAGAGACATTTCGGCTTTTCGAATTGCATTATTGTAATATATGGATGTTTCGGCGGTATAAAGGTGATCAGCTTGAAAAATCACGCTAAACACAATATAGGGACGGTGTTCTGCTCGCCGTTTGTTTACAAAAAGGCAACCGTGGAATATGCCGGTATAATCTCCATCGACCGTTAATGGAGATTTCATATCCTATTTACACTGATGATTTAGCGGCAGAATGGAGATTAATATGTACGATTATTTGCTCGCAGGCTGGGCGAGCACGGATATAACGCCGTGTAAACGTGTTTCGCTTCAGGGACAAAATTATGAACGGATATCGGAGGGCGTGCATGATCCGATATATGCAACCGCCCTTGCATTGCAAAAAGGCAATGTTCAGGTGATTATGGTTGCCTGTGATCTGATTGTTATCCGCCGCCCGTTACTGCTCAAGGTGAGAGAGCTTGTTGCTACAAAACAAATCGAAATTTCACCGGAGAGTATTTTAATAAATTCAATTCACACGCATACGGCTCCGTATTATTCGGACTGTGATATGAAACCCGAATTTGACGAATGTAACTGGCATGAATGGGAGAAGGTACCCGAAAATGACTTTTGCTCTCCGACTGCTTATTTTGATTTTCTTGCCGAAAAGCTGGCTGATGCTGTTTGCAGCGCATGGTTATTGAGAAAACCGGCAAAGATTGGTACAGCGTTGGGACATGCAGCTATAGGCTACTGCCGCCGTGTTTTATACAAAAACGGAGGCGCGGCAATGTACGGACGTACCGATACTGATGGCTTTGACAAAATTGAGGCAGGATGCGATCACGGCGTGGAACTGATGTATTTTTTCAATGCGGAGGATAATCTTACGGGGGTAATTGTAAATGTTGCCTGCCCGTCACAGGTGGTGGAATTAAAGAAGCTGATTTCCGCTGATTACATCGGAGCGGCAAGGAGAAAAATAAAAGAAAGATTAGGTAAGAATGTCTTTGTTCTTCCGCAGATAAGCGCAGCCGGAGATCAGTCTCCGCGTGATTTGATTCGCCGAAAAAATGAAAGCGCAATGTTCGAATTTGAAGGCGTTGAGGAATTGGGTGACCGCTTAGCGGATGCAGTTTGCCGCGAGTATAAGTGTCTGAGGAATATACAGAAAAGCCCGGTATTAAAGCATACGGTTAAAAATATTGATTTACCGATCAGGCGTGTGAGCGAAGCCGAGATAGAATGGGCAACAAAGCGCCGAGAGGAAATCAATGGAGAAAGCGATCCACCGCTGTTTGATATTCTGAACAGCGAAAGTATTCTTGAGCGCGCGAAAATGCAGGAAACGGTTTCTGCTTTTGATATGGAAATGCACGTAATCCGCCTGGGCGACGCTGTATTTGCCAGCAACTCGTTTGAACTGTTTATAGAATACGGGCAGCGGATAAAAGCACGCTCAAAGGCCAATCAGACATTTTTAATTCAGTTGTGCGGCGCTGACGGAGTTTACTTGCCGACGGAAAGCGCCATTAAGGTCGGCTCCTACGGCGCGGCGGTGTTTTCAGGAACAGTCGGGTATGAGGGCGGAAATATGCTGGTTGAGGAAACAGTGACGGAAATAAACTCTCTATGGGAATAGGAGCATCTCTATCATTATAAAGAAAGGAAACGGCAGATTTCTTTGTTTGAATACGGGAGATTACGCTGTATGGGTTTAAAAATGAAGTCATATAAACCGATTAGAATTATAACTGTGCTTGTTTTGGTAATTAACCTGTTGATTTTGTCAGGCTGCAACAGCACAAACGGATCGTTGGCAGAAAGCGACGGGAAAAACGACAGCTCGTCTCAATCGGGGGCAACGGGACTGAGCATAGGATTCGGCAAGGTAGATATCACTCCGGAAACGCCTATTCAACTGAGGGGTCAGAATTATGATAGGGTGGCAACAAGCGTAAAAGATCCGCTGTATGCTACTGCCGTGGCAATGGAATCTGATGACTCGACAATGCAAGCGGTAATAGTATCGGTAGATAATATTATAGTTGACAGTTGGGGATTGATCGAGGCCGTTCGGAAATACACAGACGGCAAAATGGAAGGCTTTAAGGATACAACCAATATACTGTGCTTTGCTACGCATACGCATACCGGACCGTGGTCGTACACATCGGAGTATTTCCCACCTCCCGGCAATGTTGCAATGAGCGGCGACGATTACCAGAAGTGGATGGCAAGTAAGGTTGGAGACGCGGCAATATCCGCGTGGAATGACCGTAAGTCCGGTGCAGTTTCAAGCATAGTCGGTCAATCCGAAACAGGATGGTGCCGAATAGCCCGTTTCAATAACGGTAAGGATACTATGTACGGAGACCCCAATCTCAGCACATTTCTTGAGTTTATCTCCGGTAACGATCACCATTTAAATTTGCTTTACTGTTATCAGGGAGACGAGCTGAAGGGCGTAATGCTGAATCCGACATTCCCATTTCAGAGCTGTGAAACAGAAACGGAGATCAGCGCGGATATAACCGGAAGAATAAGGGAAAGATTTCCCGAGCTGTACATATTGCCGATTATAAGTGCGGCGGGAGATATGTCGCCGTATAATACCGAGAAGGGTTCAATCGGCTCACAGATGGGCTTTGCGAACCGTGACAAATACGGAGATATTATATCAGACGAGATAGAAAAGTATATAAAGAACGGCGTAGCAAAAGAAAAGCGAGAGAAAAAGCTTGTTACCGAGCACCTCGTAAAGGAAATAAAGGTGGAGCGCACATTGCAGTACGGAGGAAGCAAGCTTTCGGTGGAATTGCACGCGCTGAGACTCGGAAAGACGGTTCTGGTGAATAACCCGTTTGAGTTATATTTGGATTACGGGCTTGCAATCAAAGCGGAAAGCACGGCGGAGGTAACATGGATAGGGCAGTTGTCGTCTAATCCGTATAATTATGCCGGAGATTGCCTGTATCTGCCCAGTAAGTTTGCAGAGGAGGGAGGTGCTTACGGTGCGGCAAGCTCACAGGTAGGATCTGCGGGCGGCGCACAGTTAGTAAAGGAAACGACGTCGTTGATCAATGAGATAATGAAAAGCGGAACGACGGAGGTTTATGATTGCGTTGCCGGATCGGATAATATTGTGACAAAGGGCAGTTGTACCGAGGAACACGACGCAGGAGCTTACGGACGAAGCCGGACGGTAATGAAGGAAAAAGGAGCGGAAATAAGCTTTACCTTTAACGGAACAGGTGTAAAATGGTACGATTCGGCAGGATCGGATAAGGGAATAGCCCAAATATATATAGACGGAGAGCTTTACGGAGAAACAGACGCATACAATTCCATATTGCTTTATCAGCATGAGATGCTCCGCATTACCGGACTTAAGGACGGAGAGCATACCGTTAAGATTGTTTGTACCGATGAAAAGTCGGAAGCGTCATCGGATTGTAAGGTGGGCGCGGATTTCTTTGTGACAATAAAACAGTAATTGTCCGCACAGAGTTAATGCTTCAGCTTCTATGCAGAATATTTTATAATTAAAAAAGGAGTGGGATTTTATGAAAAAAGTACTTGAACGAACGAAAAAAAGGGTCTTGGCTGTCCTGATTTCCGCAGGAGTGATCCTCGGATCATTGGCTGCTTACACAGTTGCAGCTGCCGATGAGGGTGAATTAACCAATCTTGCGCTCGGAATGCCGGTAACGGCATCCGATTCTATGGCCACCGACTATGACGGCGGAAAGTACTACGGTCCCGAGCGTGTGACGGACGGAGTAAAAACGCTTGAGGACGATCAAAGCTTTTGGGGAGTTAATGCTGGTAAAGACGTGGGCTCATGGCTTAAAATAGACCTGCTTACACCGCAGACCATTGATAACCTGAAAATAGATTACCGCCGGGTAAACATCGGGAACGGATTATACAGAACATTTTATACTCCCCAAAATATTACCGTGCAGGTGAGCAATACCGGCAACGACGGCGATTGGAAAACAGTGGTAAACAAATCAAATAATATCCCGGCTGATTGGGCGGATGTTGCCGCAACCACGGTGTTCGACTATCAATATAAATTGCCGGATAATACGACAGCGCGGTATGTGCGAGTACTGTTTGAGGATGGCGGAGACTCCGACGGAATAGTACAGATTTCAGAAATAGAGGTTAACGGATATGGCTCTCAGCGCGTTAATTTGACACTGAACAAGACCGCAGAAGCCTCAAGCTGTGCGGAGGAAGGCTGGACGGCAGATAAAGCTATAGACGGCGTTCTTTCGAAAGCCAGCGGTTGGAGTTCGGAAATCAAGGCATATACATATGAGGGAGACGCTTATAAAGCAGAAATGGATCAGGTTGAGGAATGGCTCAGCATTGATTTAGGCGCATTATGCGAATTGGATGACGCAGTTATTTCATATAAACGCGAGGCTGTTACCGACACAATAGATCGTTTCAGAGCCGTACCTAAGTATATTACAATTCAGGTTAAGGAAAAGCTTGCCGATGAGTGGAAAAACATTGTTGTTCGCTCAGATAACGTTCCGGCCTCGTGGAGCTATACAACACAAAGCGATTTAGGGCTTCGCACATATGCGTTAAACGGCGTTAGTGCCCGTTATGTGCGTGTTCTGGCAAACGGCAGCTCGGACGACGGCATCAGAGGCGTTCAGCTTACCGAGGTTATGGTTTACGGAACCGGCGGAGCAAAGCCGGAGGTGACCGGGGCTCTTAGCCTTACGGGTGTTTCTGCAACAAGGCAGTCGCTTAAAAAAGCAGTTGTCAAATTTACATCGAATATGCCGGGTACGGTTTATTATGCGGTTGCGGTAGCCGGGGCGAATGAGCCGACCGTAGACACATCGGGCGCCGGAACGGCAATTATTAAGGGCGCTAATACATTAGAGATCTCCAACCTTTCCGGCTCAGGAGCAAAGGAAATTTATATTGTTGCCAAGAATGAGGATGGCGAGGTTTCGAATACGGTAAAGGTTCCGATTGATGCCGTAAGTATTAAAATGATTTCCAAAGGTATGACTACAAAGGCTTCCTCGGAGCTTGATGTTAATTTAGGCTCCAATAAAGTTAACGACAGCATAGGAATTAAAGATACCGATCAGAATTTCTGGTCAACCGCTATAGGCCAAAGCATTAACTCTTGGTGGCAGATAGACCTTGATAAGGCTCAGGAATTGGCGGAAATTCGTGTTGAATATCGACGCGTAGATCTCGGGAACGGCAATACCCGGTATCGCTTTGTTCCGAAAACGGTTACTATTCAGGTCAGCAACAACGGCACCGACTGGCAGACCGTAATTTCAAAATCTGATTCTGTTCCTGCTATTTATTCCGATATTCCAAAATCACAGGAGGATATATATACCTACAGCTTAGACGGAGTGTCCGGCAGATATCTGCGCTTGCTGTTTGAGGATGGCACGCAGGATTTAGACGAGGACGCAGTTCAGCTTATGGAAGTTTCAGTATATGCCACGGATTATTCCGGTATCCCGGGGACGGGCGAAAATACAAATGTTAATTACGCTGCTTTGGCTTTGCTTTTATCCTCCGTTACGGTTGCAGGGATTCTAATTTATAAAAAGCTCGTGGTTTAAAGTATACAAAATTATTGGGTATCCGGGTAAAATCGGATACCCAATATAGGGATTTGACCCGATGTGGTTTTGCTCAGAGCTATTTGATAAAGGAAAAGAGTGTATATTAATTGGTTGACTTATTAATTCTGCACGCTAAAATAATTAACGGAACGGGAAATCCGTGGTATTACGGAAATGTTGCCGTTAAAGACGGAAGGTTTGTTGCGGTAGGTTCATTCGATCCGCCGCAGGCGAAAAAGGTTATTGACGCTAAAGGAGCTATGCTGTGCCCGGGGTTTATAGATGTACACACGCACAACGATATATTGCTTACATATGATCCATCGTGCCTTTCAAAATTACAACAGGGCGTAACCACCCAAATTGTTGGAAATTGTGGTTTTTCCGCCGCACCCCTTTGTGACGCTACCAAGCACTTGCTTCAAAGCTATGCGGAGCCTTCGCTCGGTGAGTGGGCAAACGAAGGAAATTGGCACACCTTCGGCGAATATCTTGACCGAATTGAAAGGCTTCCTTTGGCTGGAAATGTCGGCTCGCTTGTCGGCAGCGGAACGGTCAGAATGGCGGTAAAGGGCTTTAAAAAAACCGCAATGAGCAAATCGGAAATGCAGGAGGTCAAAAAATATATTGCTGAGGCACTGGAAAGCGGAGCTATGGGCTTCAGTATGGGATTGACATACACACCCGACAATTTTTATACGAACAATGAGCTGTTGGAGATAAGCGAGTTATTGGCGAAATACAAAACCGTGATGGCAGTACATATGCGCGGTGAGGGCGATAGCTTGTTGCGTTCTGTAAACGAAATGATAACTATTGCCGAAAAAACCGGAGTTTCAGTTGAAATCAGTCATTTTAAAGCCGCAGGTAAAAACAACTGGAACAGCAATATTTACCGGGCTATGGAGCTTATAGATGATGCGCGCTCGCGTGGTCTTCAAATTACTTGCGATGTCTATCCTTATACGGCGTGCTTTTCCGAATTTCCTTATCTTATGCCGCCGTGGGCGTTGGAGGGCGGTATAGAGGAAGCTGTCAAAAGGGTGCAAACTCCCGAGATAAGAGCGAAAATCCGGGAGGAAATGGAAAGCCGTCAGGAATTGTGGGATTCGATGATCTATTCGACCGGATGGGAAAATGTCAGGATTGCAACCACGGTTAATCCTGAACATAAGGAGCTTGAGGGAAGAACGATAGCCGAAATTGCCGCAGAAAGAGGAATGGAAGCTACGGAATGCGGATTAGATCTGTTTTGTGAAAACAATGGTAAGCTCGGTTTTATTTTTGATTTTTTGTGTGAAGAGGATATAAAATCCATTTTGAAATGGAATAACAGCTTTGTGGCATCTGATTCAACCTATGTTAATAATGGTCTGTGCCATCCGCGAATGTTCGGCACAAATATCCGTATTCTCACAAAATATGCCCGCGATGAAAAGATTTTATCGCTGGAACAGGCGATCCGTAAGATGACATCATTCCCCGCAGAAAAATTTTCAATAAAAGGAAAAGGGCTTATCTTAAAAGGATATGATTCGGATTTTGTGATCTTTAACCTTGAAAAGCTTAAAGATAATGCAACCTACGAAAACCCCAAGCGCTCACCCGATGGCATAGGTTATGTGTTTGTTGCGGGAGAAATGGCCGTTTGTAACGGGAAATATACAGGCTCACACTCCGGAAAATTATTAAGGAAGAAAAATAATGTATAAGGCTGTTTTGCGCGTAACGGGAAAGGGTAGATTACTGGAATATGCAAAAACCAAATAAAACGTTGAATGCCTGCATTCTTTATATTGCAGCGCTAAGCGGAGTCGGGTATTCCTCCGGGCAGGAAATACGGATCTTCTTTGTCCGCTATGGGAGGTTTGGACTGGTTACATTATCAGCCGTCCCGATAATACTTTTTTCGGTATCCCTGATATTTATTCTTACATCGAGGAAAAAGATATTATCCGGAGCTTGTAGCATATTCATCCCGGATAAGCATAAATACGTCGAGGAGTTTGTTAATTCGGTTATTTTTCTTGTAATGGTTTTGGGTGTGGTACTGCCTATTACGGCAACAGGGTCGCTTATGCACAGGCTGTTCGGAATACCCGTATGGCTTGGCAATTTTGTATTAACCGTGTTGCTGGCTGTAGCTTTGTTTGTTAAAAATATGCGGCTTGTCATAAAACTGATTACGCCTGTTATGTATATTTTCATCGGTTGTATATGCTTCGTCTGCATATATGTTCTTACTTCAAACGAGCCGGTACATGAACCTGTATATGAAAGGGAAGAACAAACCGTAAAGGCAATATGGTCGATGCTCGAATATGTTTCTTATAATCTGTTGGCATTGTTCGGCGTTCTTTTTTCAATCGGAAGGGAATTGAATTCAGCCAAGAGCGCGGTAATTTGCAGTACTATCGGTTCGGTCGTGATAGGCGCAACGGTAATTATGCAGTATTTCACCATAGTAAAGCTGGGAAGCGCCGCGTTCTCGTCGGATATGCCCATGCTTTATGCGGCGTCGTATGTTTCACCGTATTTGCATATGTTTTTCGGACTGTGTATTCTTTTCGGGTGCTTTTCAACTTCGCTCTCGTGTTTTAACAGCCTGTTGACAAGTACGTTGATGATCTGCAAAAAACTGAAATTGCGGTTTAAAAACAAATATTATGTTGTTGCGGGTTTTTGCCTGACTGTTGCGTTTATTCTCAGCTTATGGGGTTTTTCAAATATTATAGTTTATGCGTATCCCGTTATAGGAACGTTGGGCTTACCGATTCATATTTTGCTGATTTTCTCATTTTTCCGTGCTTTTAAATATTCGCGCAATTAAGAATTTCTGCGATAATAGGATGGATAAACTCCATCGGTATTTTTGAAGGCGCGGCTGAAGGCATTGATACTCGTAAAGCCCAGCTCCTCGGCAATTTGTGTTAAGCTTTTATTGCTGTATTGAATCATTTCCTTTGCTTTCTGAATACGGATTATCTGATGATATTGAATCGGCGAATAGCTGAAAGCCTTTTTAAAAATTTTAACAAGGTGATACTTGCTGACGTTGAACCGTTTTTCCAATTCTTCAAGGGTCACGACCCGATTGCTGTTATCATCCAAAAACATCTTTATATCTTTTAAATTGTCAAGTATCGAAAAGGTGTCGGTATTTGTTTCCCAGTACACCTCGCGTATAAGGTATGTGATTAGACCCAATAGTAGACTTTTGGCTTTGATTTCGTAAAAGGGAAGCTTTGACTTATACTCATCTATAAGATTAAAAAGCATTATTTCAAAATGGTTTGTATTGCGTAAAACTATTTTTGAAGGAATGTTTATTCCGAAAATTTCAGAATCGTCCCTTCGTATTAGAGCAAGCTCGTTCGGACTCATTTTATCGCGGTTCATAAAGGATATTTTTACATCTGGGCTGTTTTCTTCGTAAAAAAAATCAAAGTGAACATGCGGCTGCCGTACCGGTCCTGAGCCTATGCTACGAATGGAATGAGGCTGACCCGGACGGAAGAAAAAAATATCCCCCGGACGGCCGGTGTATGTGGTGTTTTCTACGGTAACCAGCAATTCTCCCTGCTTTAAAAGTAGGATTTCATAGTCGAAAATTACTCTTTCGTGTATAACCCACGGTGCGTTAATGGTTTGATCTTTTGCCAGCCTTAAATAAGGGGAGAGATAGTTTTTATTTGTCATATTCTTTCCTCGAATCTGAGAGCACTGAAATTCTCCGGTACTTTATTTTACAATGATTTTCAAAACGGGTATGGTTAAAGCAAAGATTCGGTATTGGAGCAGTGCAATTAAGCACCGTTTCGACCTACTGTAATCATTATATAACACACGATGAAAAAAAGCAATAATTGTACAATAATTTTTTTTATTGGAATATAAGAGGCTTATTCCAAGTTCGACAGTGTTGATAAAAACATGATTTTATTTACTTATTCTAAGACTAAGCAAGACACTAGAATATGTATATGTGTATATTATTGTCTTGCAAATAATTGTTATGTGAGGAATAAAATGTTTAACGGTTTAGGAATGAATTTAGGTAATCTTTCTCGTTTGTCAAATGCGGAAACCCGATCCATATCGCCCGAAAATGTTACGGGCGAAAAGGGTAAGGGCGCAATGTCCTTAGACGGTCTTGCAAAAGACTGTGCAAGAGATCTGGGACAAGGTTGGAAAATATCCCCTTATATTTTTATTCAGCCGGGCGAGACTGTTACATTGGCTGAAATTGACGGACCCGGCGCCATTCAACAGATATGGATGACGATGCGCGGCGTTTGGCGTCAGAATATAATCCGTTTTTATTGGGAGGATCGCGGTGAGCCGTCTGTTGAAGTGCCAGTCGGAGATTTCTTTGCCTCGGGCTGGGAAACATTTTCTCAGGTCTCTTCTATCCCCGTATGCGTTAATCCGGGAAGTGCTTTTAATTGCTATTGGGAAATGCCTTTTCGGAGAAAATGCAAAATTACAATGACAAATATTTCTGATGAACGCACCACGCTTTTTTATCAAATTAATTATACATTGACCGAGATCCCCGAGGATTGCGCTTATTTCCACGCAAGCTTCAGGAGGGTTAATCCGTTGCCATATGGTGAGGTTTATACCATTTTGGATAATGTTAAGGGTCAAGGTCATTATGTCGGCACATATATGGCTTGGGGAACAAACAATAACGGATGGTGGGGAGAAGGAGAAATAAAATTTTATATTGACGGCGACTCTTCATTTCCGACGATATGCGGAACGGGAACCGAGGATTACTTCTGCGGCTCGTATGATTTTGAAAATCCCGAAACACATGATGAATATGTACGGTTCACAACGCCATATTCGGGACTTAATCAGGTAATCGTTCCGGATAAGCTTTATTTAAGTCAATTCAGGTTTGGTATGTATAGATGGCATATAATGGATCCGATACGGTTTAAAAGGGATCTTAAGGTTACTATTCAGGCTCTCGGCTGGCGAAACGGTAAGCGTTATTTGCCGTTGCAGGACGATATTGCCTCCGTGGCATATTGGTATCAGACCCTGCCGAGTGAAAAGCTGCCGCCTTTACCCGATAGGGACTATCTGGAAATTATTTGATTTTTCAAAAAACAAGTAAGCAATATGGATAAAATGAAAATCGGATTTATCGGCTTCGGCGAGGTCAATACCCCGATAGAACTGCTTATATCAAATGTTAACGACGCAAAGGAACGGTTGGCGCACAATGGCATAGAGGTTACATACGGCGAACTGGTGACGGACGATATTGATCGGCACGGCTCTGACGAAGCTATTGAACGGCTATCCTGTTCTTCTTTGGACGTTCTGATTCTATGTGTGGCAGTATGGATTCCGATCTATGCCTTGATCCCTACCGAGGACGCCTTCAAAAACGTTCCTATGATTCTTTGGGGGCTGTGCGGAGGAAACGGAGCGGCTGTTCATGTGGTCACGACCGTCGAGTAGGCGACATCAAGCTTTGCGATGTCCGTTGCGCTTTTTGATGCAATTATATGCGCTCTTATGATGAGATACTCAGAATGAAAAAACGGAGGATTTGAATTATGGAAATGACAGTTCATAAAAAGGAACTTTATGTACAGTCAAGAGGTTGGATTCCGACGTTATATGATATTTCCAAAGAGATATTGGAAATTGTTAAGGTCTCTGGTGTGGTTAATAGTACTTGCTGTATAGCTTCATATCATACAACCTGCTCGGTTATAATTCAGGAGTGCTTACATGATATCGATTCGTTTGGTTTTGAATTTTAACAGTATGATTTACTGAATATTATGCGTGAAATAGTACCCGATTTTAAAAACGAGCATCAGTATCGTCATCCGGGATTGATACATTAACAAAGTTTATAGATGGAGAAAAAGCCGACGATGTACACTACACGCTTCAACATCAAAGATAAATCCGAGGAAATGAAGGATAAGCTTCATGAGGACGCAAATAAAATAATAATCGCTTCAATCAAGGCGGTAATGCCGGACAGTGCGGTTGCCGAGGGAATAAAGGATATGCCCGAATATAAAGGAAGGCTTATTGTTTTTTCTATCGGGAAAGCGGGTTGGCAGATGGCGTATGCATTAAGCAAATTGAATATAACCCCTGATGCGGGGCTGATAGTCACCAAATACGGACACTCCGGAGGAAAAATTCAGGGCTATGAGATTATTGAAGCCGGACATCCCATTCCTGATGAAAATTCCTGCTTGGCCGGTAAAAGAGCTCTTGAAATGATCGAAAATCTGGACAGGGACGATTTGGTGCTTGCACTGATATCCGGCGGCGCTTCTGCATTGTTTGAAGTTCCGTTGGTACCGTTAAGTGAAATGACAAACATTACATCTCAGCTATTGGGCTCGGGAGCGGATATTGTTGAAATAAATACGATTAGGAAAAGGCTGTCGGCTGTTAAGGGCGGAAAATTTGCTCTGAAATGCTTGCCCGCAAGGGTGTATTCAATTATGCTATCCGATGTTTTGGGCGATATTCCGGATATGATTGCGTCAGGACCTACATGCCCTGATCCGTCTGACTCTGTACGAGCCGCCGAAATTATCGACAGGTATAAAATAAAGCTTTCCGAACAGGCACGGGAATTGCTGAAAAACGAAACTCCGAAGCAGTTACCTAATGCTTCGTATACTATTTCGGGTTCTGTCAGTGAATTATGCCTTGCTGCAGCAGAAAAATGCAGGGAGTTGGGCTATGAGACAATTATATTAACTGATTCACTTAGCTGTCAGGCAAGGGAAGCGGGAAGTTTTTTGGCCTCTGTTGCAAGGTATTATGCCGAAAAGAAAAAACAGCTGGCGATTATTGCGGGCGGTGAGACGGTAGTTAAGCTGACAGGTAACGGAAAGGGCGGCCGCAATCAAGAGCTTGTGCTTGCCGCTGCCGAAAAAATAGCGGGACTTGATAACGTTTTAATTTTTTCATTAGGTTCTGACGGGACAGACGGTCCTACCGATGCTGCGGGAGGTATTGTAGACGGAAAAACTGTCGGATTACTTGAAATCCGAGGCGTTTCTGTCAAATCGGTTTTAGATAACAATGATTCATACGATGCGCTTAAAAAGTGCGGAGGTTTGATTATTACCGGACCAACAGGAACAAATGTAAATGATATAAGCTGCATACTGATCGGTGAACCCGGTTTGCGGTAATGGTAATATCGTTCCGAAGATTAGCGATGCGGATATCGCATACCCTTCCGACAATCCGGATGCAGATCGTTTTCAGGCATATTGAAAAACGTACGCGCGTTAAAAAATGAAGTTTTAATAAAAATATTCATAGTGATGATCTTTTCGGTAGGTCCCTTTTTAAGTTTCGGCTAAACGCAAAATGTCATAAAATACAAGATGGTAAATCGAGAGGGGAAGCTACAATGCAGCTTTCCCGTCCATTTTACCATTGACAGCACACGGGATTTCTTTTTTCAAGCCTTTATAGGTTTTGCGAGTGAATACATCTCCGCAATGCCTCTCGTTGCAGAGTTTCTGCACAATAGAAGTAAAGGTTCACAAAGTGGTATTGTCCTTGTATTAAGCCTTTTAAGAGCAATAAACGCTTCGACCATCTGTTGTGTGGAATAACCGTACAAATACATAAAGAATGTGAGATTTACTCTGTTCTTTTATCGGGATTTATCTCCAAACCGCCGTCTGTTGTTTGGTTGTATCCGAGCAAGGGCGGAGTTAACGGCGAGCCGTCAGATAAAGAATAAACCCTCGGTTAAAAAATACAGAATTACTTGAACAAATAGTAAAGGCAGCAGGGAAAAAATCCTTTTATTTGAAAAAGATTACGGCATTTATTTGTAGTGTTATTGGATTGACAGAAATATTATAAACGTAAGAAATTAAATTGAATTTTTAATAACTGATTATTTGAAAATATAACAATATATTTTCTATATTAACAAAGCCATTTTTAAGATGTATAATCAAAACAAAAAAACGAAAGGAAAATCGAAATGGAATTTAAAGTTTTTCAAAAGGAAATCGAATTACAGTCAAGAGGTTGGATACCCACTTTTCATGATATCTCAAAAGAGGTTAAAGAAATTGTTGCTGCTTCCGGCATTGTTAACGGAACTGTTAGCGTTGTTTCTCACCATACAACCTGCTCTGTAATGGTTCAGGAGTGTTCACATGATATTGATTCTTTTGATTTAGAATATTTACAGCATGATTTATTAGATATTATGCGTAAGATGATACCTGACTTCGCAGAGGAGCATCAGTATCGCCACCCCGGTCCTATCCACGCTCAGTACGGTAGGTGGGTAAATGAGCCCGGCGACTATTCAAGTATGAACACTGACGGACATTTACGTTCTGTATTCTTCGGCAGAAGCGAAACCTTAACCATAAAAGACGGTGAGGTTGATGGCGGATTATTCGCACATATTTACTTTATTGACTGGGATCATGTGATCGCCCGCCGCAGACAGGTTAATGTTACCGTAATGGGTACTACTGAGGATGTGGGCGATCGTAAGTGGAATAACGGCGAAGTTATCGATACACGTCATAAGTTCACTGATGAAGAAAAAGCATACGACGTTCACTATGATTTACAGCAAAAAAGATAATATCTGATTATAATTATCTATCTAAAATTATTTAAATAATTATGATTTTTTATGAGGTAGGAATATGTTATAACTTCAGGAAAGACATCAAAAAATACTTGATATGCTTAATAATCAAGGCGAAGTTCGTGTAAATGAATTAAGCCGGATTTTTGAGGTTTCAGAGGTGTGTATCAGGAATGATTTGTCCGAACTCGAAGGTAAAGGTATGCTCTCCCGTGTTCACGGGGGAGCTGTCAGTACATATGAGCCTTATTATAATATGAGTTTGAGACAGCGCTCTAACACCAATAAGGAGGAAAAGGACAAAATTGCCGCAAAAATCGCCGATATGATTCAAGATAATCAGGCGGTTATGATGAACGCCGGAACAACACCGCTTGCGGTAATGCGCAAACTGACAAATAAAAATAATATCACCATTATAACTAATTCGATTGTTTTGGTTCTTGAAGGTGCAAAATATAAGAATTTCAGAATTGTTCTGCTCGGCGGAGAGGTCGACTTTGAATATCAGTTTGTTTACGGAGCCTCGACGCTTAAACAACTTGATGAATATTATGCAGATAAAATTATTATGTCGGCAGACGGTATAGATGTTAACGGCGGCATATCAACCTATTACGACCAAGAGGCAGCAATCAGCCGAAAAATGATAGATCATTCGAAGTCTACAATAGCGGCGCTTGATTATACAAAAATCGGCAGAGCGGCACTTAAAAAATTTGCCGATGTAAAGGATATCGGCTGTCTTGTAACAAATGCTTCGGCATCAGAAATTATTTTAGAAGAGCTCAAAGACTGCGGAGTTAAAACGGTATTGGCGTAACTGACTGTAAAGTACAGGTTTTGAGCAGACGATAAAATTATCAAAATTAAGAGGAAAAAAGAATGAGAAAATCAATTGAAATGGCAAGACAGTCCCTCGAAATAGAAGCAACCGCTGTTAAAGATGTTTTAGATAAAATGGATTGGGTAGCCTTTCAGAAGGCAACCGAGGCTTTATCAAAATGCGACAAAATAATAACCTGCGCAAGCGGTTCCTCGGGAATAGCCGCAAAGAAATTTGCTCATACACTTTGCTGTATTGAGCGTCCCGCCCAATTTTTACCGCCCTGCGAAGCAATGCACGGGGGTCTTGGTGCCGTGCAGAAAGGGAATGTTGTTGTTTTGGTTTCAAGAGGAGGAAAAACTGCAGAATTATTGCCTGTTTTAGATGTATCGATTAAAAAAGGTGCTACTGTAATCGGCGTTACCGAAAATATGGATTCACCTATTGCAAAACAGTCAGATATAGTTCTTCCTATGCACATTGAAAAGGAAAGTGATAAATATAATATGCAGGCGACCTCAAGCTATATCGCAACTATCGCTTTGTTTGACGCACTTATATGTGCTGTTATGGAAGAAACCGATTACAAAAAAGAGCAGTTTGCTTTAATTCATCCCGGCGGTGCAGTCGGAGAAAGGTTGAATAAATAATGGTTAAGAACTATAAAATTTCTACACCGTTTTTCGAGTTCGGACCGAAAGCGTACCTTTACGGCGATAAACTTTTGGAGTTAATGAAAAAAATTGATACATATGCAGAGAAGTATGATATGGATGTTATTGCCGATGTGCAGACAACCGATTTAAGGCTTATTGCAGAAAATACATCTGACAGAATTCACGTATATTCTCAGCACATGGATTCAATTCCTGTCGGCAGAGGAATGGGAACAATTTTACCCGAAGCAGTTAAGGCTACAGGTGCAGTTGGTGTAATGCTTAACCATGCCGAATGCAAGCTGACTCTTGATGAAATTAAAAAAGCCATTGAGAGAGCAGATGAAGTGGGACTTGCAACAATAGTTTGTGCCGATACGGAAGAAGAAATCAAGGCGGTTGCAAAAATGAATCCCAATATAGTAGTAGCAGAGCCTTCGGAGCTTATCGGCACGGGCATTTCAGTTGGCCGAGAGTATGTTGATGCATGTATTGAGCTTGTAAAAAGCGTTAACCCTGAAATTATGGTGCTGCCGAGTGCAGGTATCAGCTGCGGACAGGACTGCTATAACATTATTATGGCGGGAGCTGACGGTTCGGGCTCAAGCAGCGGTATTTGCAAAGCTGAAGACCCCGCCGCTATGGCAGAGGAAATGATGGCGGCTGTCCGTAAGGCTTATGATGAACGGTGATAAGAAATGAAATATTTATTGGGTGCCGACATAGGCACAACCTCCCTTAAAGCGGCTGTATTTGATGAAACAGGGAAAATGATAAAATCCGCAACAAAGGATTATACCCTTATAGTTTCGGGTGATACAGTGGAATTTCCTGCTGAGGATTATTTTGAACTGTTTTTAAGCGCATATAAAGAAATAACCGAGGAAATAAAAATCAGTGCTTTATCGGTTGATACTCAGTGCGAAACCATGATTTTAGCCGATGAAAACGGAAAGCCGCTAAGGAATGCTATCGTCTGGCTAGATAACAGAGCCGCCGCCGAAGCAGAGGAAATCAAGGCTTTTTTTGGCAATAAAAAGGTTTATGAGGTCACAGGTCAGCCTGAGATCACAGCCACCTGGCCTGCCGCAAAATTGCTTTGGGTTAAAAAGAACGAGCCAGAAATTTTCGCTAAAACCAAAAAGGTGTTTTTACTTGAGGATTACATACTTTACAGACTTACGGGCAATTTTGTAACCGAGGAAACGCTTCAGTCCTCAACAATTTATTTTGATATTCATAATAAATGCTGGTGGGATGAAATGCTTGATTTTATAGGTATTTCAAGAACCTGCTTGCCCGAAGTCAAAAAATCGGCAACCGTAGTAGGTGAGTATAAAGGTGCTAAGGCAGTAACCGGTGCTATCGACCAGATTGCAGGTGCGATAGGTGCGGGAGTTATCAGCAGTAATATTATCAGCGAAATGACAGGTACTACAATGGTGGTTTTCTCTCCTTGTAAAAATGCACCCGAATATAATCCAAACAGTATCGTGCCGTGCCATATTAATTTTGACGGTAAGTATTGTCTGCTTTCTTGGACGCCTACTGCAGGAATAGCCCTTAAATGGTTTAAAAATAATCTATGTGAAAACTTTTCGTTTAGAGAGTTAGACGAAATTGCAGAAAAGGTGAACCCGGGCAGTGACGGACTTACATTCTTACCGTTCTTATGCGGCTCAACAATGCCTAAGTACAACCCGGATGCAAGAGGTGCTTTCTTAGGTCTTACTATGGAGCATACGAGGGCACATTTTGTAAGAAGTGTTTTAGAAGCTGTGGCTTGTCTTTTAAAAGAAACCTTAGATTATTTAGGTGTAGAATGTGACGAAATTCGTTCTATGGGCGGCGGAGCAACAAGCTCTCTCTGGTGTCAGATGAAGGCGGATATGACGGGAAAGCGTATCGTGACGCTTGAAAACAATGAAACCGCCTGTCTCGGTTCTGCATTTTTAGCAGGATTGGGAGCAGGAATATACAGTGATATATCAGAATGTGCAAAAATGGTAGCAACCAAAAAAACATATATTCCAAGCGATAACGATTATTCGGGTTGTTTTAATAATTTTATAAAAGCGGAGGAGAAAATATTATGAGTAAAACAGCGTTTATAGGCTTTGGCGAGGTCAACACCCCTGAAGAGGTGATTGTTAAAAAATGTGCGGACGCAGAGAAGAGCCTTCTTGATAAAGGTCTTGATTTAATATCTGTTTACCCCGTAACCGACGATTATGAGGAAAAGGATATTACTAAGGCGCTTGATGCTTTGAAGGGTCAGGATTTTGATGCAATGATTATTTGTATAGCCGGTTGGATTCCAACCCATGCAGTAGTTAAAATCACAGAGCAGTATAAGCACTTACCAATGGTATTATGGGGACTTTGCGGTTGGCGTGAGGACGACAGAATCGTTACTACCGCCGATCAGGCGGGAACAACCGCTTTAAGAAAGACATTTGCCGATTTAGGTTACAAATTCAAGTATGTTTATGATATCATCGGTTTACCCTCACGTGTAGACAAGGTAATAAGCTTTGTTACCGCTGCCGCCGCTGCTAAGAAGCTGCGCAGTGCAAAGGTTGGTATGGCGGGTTACCGCGATATGAACCTTTACGGCACACTTTATGAGGGTGGCTCTTTAAAGAGAGTGGTAGGTACTGAAATAGAAACCTTCGAAATGCTTGAATTAAAGCAGAGATTTGATAAAATCACAGATGAAGAAAAAAAGGCTGTTATAGACAGTGAAATGTCAAAATGGAACTTCTTAAAGCCAGCCAAAGAGGAAAGCAAAATGCTCGCCGCCGGCTATTACCTCGCAGTAAAACAGCTTATAGACGAGCGCGGCTACGGCGCAATATCCTTAAAGGATGTTGACGGTATGAAGAAGCTGTTAGGCTTCCCGCCGGCACCTGTGTTTATGCTCCTTTCCGATATAGAAAAGGTTTCAACCATTCCCGAAAACGATTGTCTCGGTAATGTTACACAGCTTATGATTAAGTATTTAACAGGTCAGTGCGGTGTATATTTAGAATTTTATGAGTTCTTTGAGAACAGCGTATTGGCGGGAGTTCCTGATTATGTCCCTGCTGAAGTTACAGAGGGTCAAGCCACCGTTATGCCTGCCGCATTCGGTGAGCTTTCTGAGGGTATTCTTAATGTTTCGAAGGTCAAAACAGGTGAGCTTACCATGAGCCGCTTAACATATATTGACGGTAAATATTATATGCACCTTATTAAAGGCGAAGGTAAGCGTGCTCCTAAGTGGGAAGAATGCGGTTGGACTCAACCGGCACCCCAATTACCCGGTCTTGAAATATTTATGAATGATGTAGAAAAGTTTGCCGATAATGTTATGTGTCAGCACTATATCATTTCCTACGGTGATAACACCGAAAAAATCAAAGACCTATGCAAAATTTTAGGTGTTGAAATCATTGAGTAATGAGCGAGTATTTTTGCGGACTATTTATATTTATATAATTTAAAAAAGTAAGAGGTAATTTATTATGTTATATGTTCTTGATACTGCTGATTTAGAGGCTATAAAGCATTATAATGAGTTCTATCCGATAGACGGTGTTACTACTAATCCGTCTATTATAGCAAAGGAAAAGATAGAGTTTTTAAGCCACATTAAAAAGATAAGAAATATTATTGGAGCCGATAAAATGCTCTGCGTTCAGACACTTGAAAAAACCGCTGAGGGTATAGTTGAGGATGCTGTAGCACTTAAGGAAGCTATTGGTGGCAATTTCTATATCAAAGTGCCGATTGGTGAGGCAGGTCTTAAAGCTACACCTATTATTAAATCGAAGAGAATAGGTGTGCTTATGACAGCCATTTTCACTCCGGCCCAAGCGCTTATCTCTGCAAAAGCAGGAGCTGATTTTGTAGCTCCATATGTTAACCGTCTTGATAATATCTGTGCAGACGGATGCAATGTGGTGGCCGAAATTGTAAATCAGTTTGAGATTTTCGGTTTTGATTGCAAGGTCATAGCCGCAAGCTTTAAAAATGTTGAGCAGGTAAATAAGTGTGCAGCTGTAGGTTGCCATAGTGTAACAGTAGCCCCCGAAATTATGCGCGGACTAATCTCCCACCCCATGACAGACGCAGGTATTGCCGGTTTTGAAAAGGATTGGCAGGGTGTTTACGGTGATAAGGGAATCAGAGATTTAATCTGAAAAGGTTTAATATAATGGAACGACTTTCGAATGTAAAGGTTAGTATTCTGTGCCGTTTTCGCTGTGTTTAATATTATTCTTTCGGCAGTCGCAGTTCCGAAATTCAAAAGATTTGCCAATACTTAAATTTGAAAATATTTTTACTAAGACCAGTTATGAAAAGTCAAGATAAAAATTAAGACTTAACAAGTCGACTTGCATCAAACATAACATTGTGCTTTAGTAACCAATTCGATTTTCTTTGGTTAATGTGTAGTGATTTTTTCTACTTAATTTTGCAGAATAGTAAGCTAAGAACGGCAGAAATGAAAAATTTCGCAATTGAACGACCACATAAAATTGCGGTTCTAACATTGTGATGACTTTGACAGTGGAGAAAATATTAATTTGTTTTACGACCACATTTCTTCCCACATTTACGCTCGGAGCATACGGAAACGGCGGATACAAGAGGTTTAAAAAGTAAGCTATTTCGAGCCGAAAGGGTTAAAAAGCGCCCGAATGGCTTAAAAAAATATTAATACGACCTTTTCGGGACGCAGAGGCCGCAGGTTCAAGCCCTGTCACCTCGACCATATCGAGTATTCATAAGGGATTTAACTTTACGAATACTCGATTTTTTATCTTGATACGGTTTTATGTACGGAGCAGGTTTTCGCCTGCTCCTTTTGTTATGCCGTTTTGGCCTGTTTAAATACTCAAATGACCGACGACAAGCTGTACAGCCGGTACGACTATACGCTCGTCGTGGACGCCGAGACAATATCTGCCGAGTAAATAAATAGGTACGGCGCCCCAAGCGTGGCACAGTGATTTAAGGTATTTGTCAAGATACATTGAATAATGCTCTATACCGCTTTTTGGGGATTGTAAGCTTCCATATTGTTGTTGCGCTGAGTTTCAGCATATCGCCTCAATAATTACTAAGCATTTCATGCATTTTTTAAGATGTATATTTGTTATTTGCACTTATCGCATATACCGTAAAGTATGCTGCCGCTGCACATAAGCGTAAAGCCGTGCTCGGTTTCAAGATGCTGTTTAATATCGCGCATAAATTCACATTCAAGATGCATAAGTCTTCCGCATTTTACGCATTTAATGTGGATATGCTCGTCGCAGCTGCGGCAAGGCTCTTTATACTGATACACGGTTGCTTTATCGCCGTTTTGCGTGAATTTAAGCAGCATTTCATCGCCGACTAATCGGTTTAAACAGCGGTATACAGTAGCCTGATCGACCGTAATATCAAGGCTTTTTAAATGCATAATTATATCTGCCGCGCTTACGGTTACGTCCTTATGCTCCTTTAAGTATTCAAGTATATACTTGCGCGCTTTTGTGTTATAGCTTTGTTTTTTATACAAATTCATCACTTCCGATACCGATTATATAACTTTATCGTTATTTTGTAAATATAAATTGCTTGATAAAATAACAATAAAATGTTAAAATTGTATTCAGGAGTGATACCCGTGGAAAAAATTAAAATACTGCACTGTGCAGATATACATATAGGCGCGGCGGAAAGCTTTTTAAATACCCTTGCCGAATCAAGACGTGCCGAAACGCTTGTTACCTTTGAAAGAATTATAGATAAGGCGTCGGAAAATAACGTTCGGGTTATAGCAATAGCAGGCGATTTATTTGATTCTAACAGTATAGAAAGCAGTTTTATTGAGCCGGTTTTTAAAAAAATTGCAAGCGTGCCCGATATAAAGGTAATTTATGCCGCCGGAAATCATGACCCGTTAAATTCGGGTTCGCCGTTTTTAAAATACGAGCTGCCGAAAAACCTTTATGTGCTCGGCATAAAGGACAGCGTTATAGCGTTTGACGACCTTCAGCTACGCGTTTACGGCCGTTCCTTTGAAAGCGTGTGCCTTTACGGCGAGGAGCGCTTTACGATAACGCCGCAGGACGACGGATATATAAATTTAATGGTGCTGCACGGTGAGGTAAAAAGCGATCTTAATTCGGAATATAACGCCGTAACGCAGGATTTTATTAAAAACTCAAAAATGGATTATATAGCGTTAGGCCACATTCATAAGCGCACGGAAATATTGAAGGCGGGGGATACATATTATTCCTATTGCGGCTGTCCCGAAGGGCAGGGCTTTGACGAATGCGGCGAAAAGGGCGTTTACATAGGAAATATAGGCAAAGGCATATGCGAGCTTGAATTTACGGCTGTCGCAAAACGCCTGCATATACGCGAAAGCGTTGATATAAGCAATTGCGAAACGCCCGCCGCGGCGGCAGATACCGTGTTAAGCGCGATAAAGCTTAAATACGGTGAAGGCTTTGCGGATAATCTATACAGAATTGAGCTTACGGGAAATTCACCGGCGGAAAAAGCGGTTAATTTAAGCGAGATTACCGCAAGGCTGTCGGATAGGCTGTATTTTGTAAAGTTAAAGGATCGTACCGAACCGTTTACCGATATAAATACATTGGCAAATGAAATTTCGCTTAAAGGGATTTTTGCAAAAAAAATGCTTGAAAGCCTTAACGGTGCCGATGAAGAGCAAATTAACACCGTGAAAGAAGCGCTTAAATTAGGACTTAAGGCATTTATAAGCGAGGTGGAATTTAATGAAGATAGGTAAAATAAATATAGTATCATTCGGCGGTCTTAAAAATAAGCAAATTGATTTTTCGGGTGATTTCAGCGTTATATACGGGGATAATGAGAACGGCAAATCAACCGTTATGGCGTTTATTAAAATGATGTTTTACGGAACCGAGCGCGGTTCTTCGCAAATATCAAAAAATCCGCGGAAAAAATACGCCCCGTGGGACGGCTCGCCGATGGCGGGAAGTATAGATTTTGAAGCAAAAGGCAAAAATTACCGCTTAGAGCGCGAATTTAAAAGCTCCAATTCGACCGACAGGGCGGTGCTTACCGACCTTGACCTCGGCGAAAAAGCGGTTGTTCCGCCGGATATCGGCGTTAAGCTGTTCGGGCTTTCCGTAGGCGCGTTTGAACGCAGCGTGTTTATCGGGCAATCGGGCTTTGGGGAAAGCGATTCCGCCGCCGAGGGTGAAATTAACGGCAAGCTGTCTAACATAGCGCTGTCTGGCGATGAATCGGTTTCGTACGAAACGGTTAACAGGCGCCTTGAAAAGGCGCGGCTTGCAATTATGTCTAAAAGCGGCAGAGCAGGCGAATATGATAAAAATATAAAGCTTTTAAACGGGCTTAAAGAGCAGCTTAATGCCGCGGAAGCAATTTATAAAGCCCACGGCGATTATACCGAATACGCCGCCGAATTAACCGAAAATACGGAAAAACAGGCGGCAAAGGCGGCAGAGCTTAAAAAAATAATTAACAGCGAGCAGGATATACGAAACGCCGCTAAGCTAAAGGAAATGCTTGCGGCTAAAGAGGAGCTTGACAAAGCGAAAGAGGAGTTTTGCCTTTCCGACGGCGGCGTTATAGACGATATGTATGTGGGGAAGGTTAAGATGTGCCTTGCAAAGCTTGAAGCCGCGGCAGAAAAATTAAACGATAAAACCGCCGAGGTGCAAAGGCTTACGGTCGGCATTGAAACCGTCGAGGATAAGGGCGGCAGAGAAAAGGCGGAAGGCATTGAAAAGGAAATTTCAGCTTTAAACGGCAAAATGGAAGAGCTTGAAAACAAAATTACCGAAAGCAGGAATAATTTTCAAAACCTAAAGGCAACCGAAAATGCCGTAAAACGCAAAAAGCACGGAATTAACACGGCCTTTGCCGCAGCTTCTATCATTGCGCTTTTTGCGGCTTTGGTATTTTTAATTATTAAAATGCAGGGTATTGCCGTAATCGCGGCGGCTTTAGCGGCGGCTTTTCTGATTTTAAGCTTTATTTTACGCCCTGCCGATAAACGGGCTTTGACCGAGTATGAAAACCGAATTAAGGCTTATGAAACTAAGCTTGATAATTTACAAAGCGATAAATCGGGCGTTTTACAGCAGTTATCTATTTTATCAGCACGTCTTGAGGCTGTAAATACATCTATAAATATGGGTTCGGCGGCGCTTGAAAACCAGAGAAAACTGCTGCTTGACAGTGAAAAAGCAAGAGCCGAATCGGAGCAGGCTTATAAAGCTGCCGAAAAAACGCTTTTTGAGCTTTACGGCAGCTACAAGCCCGCCGTAAGCGTTGAAGAAATCAAGGCCGAGCTTAATACTCTTGCCGAAAAGGCCGAGCAGATAAAGCAGATAAAGCAAAGGCTAAATTACTTGGTGCGCGACCTTAATAATATTTCATACGACGAAGCGCGCGAAAAGCTGGCGGCAATTCCCGATAATTACGGTAAAACCGATTTTGAGGCCGTAAAGGCGGAGTATGAAAAGCTTAACCTGCAAATAAATGCAAACAAACAGCGGTTTGCCGCCGCCAAGGCAGAAGACAGTGCAAGGCTTAATTCCGCCTGCGACCCTAACAAGCTTAAAAAGGAAATAGGGGAGCTTGAGAGCGTTTGCAAAAGGCAAGCTGAATTTTGCCGCGCAGCGGATATGGCAATGCAGGCATTAAGAGACAGCTTTGCCGAGCTCAGGCGCAGCTACGGCTCGGAGCTTGAAAATAAAGCAGGAAAAATATTTGCAGGCATAACGGGCGGCGCTTACAGCGGAATGCAAATTTCAAAATCGTTTGATATTTCCGCGGAAAAATGCGATGTGTTCGGCGGAAAGGATATAGCATATTTAAGCAGCGGCACCGCTGATCAGGCATATTTAAGCTTAAGGCTTGCCCTCTCTGAGCTGATATTCTTAAGTAGTGATAATATACCTGTTTTTCTTGACGACGCGTTAGCGCAGTATGACGACGGCAGAGCAAAAAAAGCGCTTGAATATTTAAAGGGCTATTCTAAAAACCATCAGATAATAATGTTCACCTGCCATAATTCATTTTTTGATTTTGCGCAGGAGGCGGGCGCCGATTGCAAGAGAATATAACAAACGGGACTGAAAGGCTTATGCTTTTCAGTCCCGTTTGAGTTTAATCTTACGAAGCGGAAGGCTCTTTTATTTTCTTTACCTTAAATTGCTTAACGGCATACTTATTTGTTTCGGTTTTAAGCTTTGAAGCGTAATCCTTAATTTCTTTTTCGTATTCGTCGTCCTTAATAAGGTGGCGTACCGTTAAATCAAGAGTATCGGTATAATAATCGTCTGCGCTTATGTCCTGCTTTACCGCCAATACAAGCCCGGCATTGTCTTCAAGCTCGATAACCTTAACCTCGCCCGTCGCCATTGCCTTAACAGTATCGTACTGGTCGGATTCATAGGCGGTGTCTTTAGCGCCCAAAACCGAAGCGTATTTATCCTTGGGCTGCTTTTCTTCGGTTGACGTATCGGAAGAAGTATCCGTTTCATCGGTGGTGCTGTTATAATCCTTATAAACCTCTTCAAATGTTTTTTTGCCGTTCTTAAGCTCATCGGCATATGTATTTACCTTTTCCTTAAGCAGGGTTTTTTCGTCGTCCGTTTTGCTTGAAAAGCTTACCTGCAATAAATCGGCAATAACAAAATTATCATACATTTTTTGCTTTACGGTTTCACTGTCAATAGCCTTTGTGCCTTCGGCGCCGTAAAGATGCTTGAAATACAAATTTGAATAATAAGAATCAAGCATATATTGCTTGTATGTGCTTTGACCTACTCCGTTAGGCTCAAAGTATGCGGAATATCCGTAGCTGCTCCAATAATAATCGGCATGGGTTTCTGCCTGAGTTTTTTCATCATCGGGTATTTCAAGCTTGTTTTCCTTGCAAAGGGTTTTATATGCGGCAATTTCCTTTAAGGTTTCAAGCGCCGTATCCTCAACCCATTTAACAAAGTCTTTATCGTCAACCTTTTTTGAATAATAATCAACATCGGTTGAAGATTTGTCGTCCGAAAGGCTTTCTTTTACCTTAGACTTAGCCTGTGAATCGGCGTTTATAAGCGCGCACATATAGTATGCAGATGTAAATTTAACATCACCTACCGTAACGGCAACCTCGTCCTTAGGGTGGCATGCCGCGGCTGTAAGCGCTATTAACATAACAGAAACCGCCGCGATGGCTTTTTTAAAACAATTCATTTAATATTCCTCCAAAAAGAGATTAACTGAAAATAATTATATACCAAAAGGATTAAAATGTCTACAACAATTTTGTTAATAACCGTTTGTTTTTAAACTTAGCCCTGTTTTGCCGCGCATAAGACCGAAGCATAAAACATACCGTTTTTTGCTTCAAGCCTGCAAATTCCGCAGTAACGTGCCGCAATATTCTTTACGGATTGTGTTCCGAGGCCGCTGCCGCTATGCTTTGTGGAAATGATATTACCGTCAGAGGTATATTTAAGCGTACCAGTATAGGTGTTATCTACGGTTATGCACAGCATTCCGTTTTCAAAGCTCGCATTAACGGCAATTTTTTTATTATCGCTGTTTTCATTTTTGCAGGCGTCAAGCGCATTTTCAAGCAAATTGCCGACTATAACGGAAATATCCGTTTCGGTAACAAAAATATCGCTTGGTATATATGCCTTTACAATATAGTCGACACCGGTGCTTTTTGCCTGCTGTGCAAAATAAAGCAGCACGGCGTTTGCGGCGGTGTTTTCGCAAAAGCGTATCAGCGAATCGTCCGGCAGGCTTTCACCGTAGCGTTTTAAGTATTCGCTTAATGCGTCAAGTCTGCCCGTGTTAAGATATTCCTGCATAACCGCGATATGATGGCGAACGTCGTGCTTTGCACGGCGCGCCTCGTTTATTTTATCCTTTAAGCTGTCGTAGAGTAGCGTCTGCATAGTAAGCTGATGATTTTTTCTTTCAGCTCAAGCGTTTTATTTTGCTCGAAAATAAGGCGCGTTACAACATAATGAATTAAAACGGCGGTGGTCTTTTTTGAGAAGCGCAGACTGCGGCGAAAAGGGTATAACGCCAAAAAAAGAAACGGCAAAAAGTTAAGCAGCGAATAAACCGCTATTTCCGTTATTCTGCTGATATCGGGCATTTATCCTTCGCCTCCGTTGCGCAGCTTTTCAAATAAAAACGAGGAATAGGCATACTGCGCGTCCTTTAATTTGCGGCGGCTGATCGGAACGGTAATTCCGTTGCTTAAACAAAAGGTATTGTCACTTTGCGCAGTTACTTCGTAAAAATTTATAATAATACCCTTTGTGGGGCTGAAAAAATACGGGTATGCGCACAGCGACGTTTTTATAACCGAAAAGGGAAGACGAACTACGGTATCGCCGCCATGCTTATTATGCAGCGTTACATAATGCGAGGCGCAGTCTGCATAAATTACATTTCTTAATACAACGCTTGTACCGTCCGGAAGTCTTTCGGCGCGCATTTTTTCAAGCCCCGTAATATCAATACGGTCAAGCATTGCCTTAACCCTTTCAATTCCGAACGGCTTATGAAGATAATAGCAGGCGTTTACCTCATAGCTTTCGCTTGCGAATTCGTTGCTTGACGTGCTGAATGCTATTTTAACGTTATTGTCGGTCTTTCTGATTTCTCTTGCTACCTCCATACCGGTAAGCCTATCCATATAAATATCCAGAACAATCAGATAAAAAAGCTTCTCCGCTTATAAAGCCTTTTATTTCAGCTGAATTTCCAAGCAGCTCTTTAAAATATGCAGCTAAGTCCCCGTATAGCGTTTTTCGTCGTCAACAACAGCAATTTCAAAGTGTAATCCCCGCAATTATAACCGATTTTATTTAAGTATATCACATTTTTTAAAAAATCAAACGAAAAACAGCCGAAGGCTATTGAATTGAACGTAATTCTATGATATACTAAACATAAACGAACGGTCGGTATACATAAAAAGGAGAAACCATATGAAAACAACGGAACAACAGCACAATGAGCGTAAGCAGGAGTTAATGGAAAAATGCTTTGAGTGCTATGCCGAAAACGGCCTTACAGGCACGGGAATTAAAGCTCTGGCAGAAGCCTGCGGCTGCACAAAAGCAAATTTATATTCATATTTCAAAAATCTTGACGAGCTTATTATTGAGTCTACCGCTTACTGTATGACAAAGGTCGAGGACGACTTTATGAAAAAAGCCCCGACCGACCCAAAGGACGCTATGCGCTTTATTGAAGAGATACCTTATTGGACGGCAAAAAAGCACGGCAAGAAATATCGGCTTATGTATCAGGTATATACGCTGCCTAAGTATATGGAGTACGGAAAGAGGTTTTTTGAGGGCGTAAACGAGCGTTATACCGCATATGCTAAACTGTTGGAGCCGAAAATCGGCATACCGTATACAACTATAACACCGCTTATTTTTATATTTGTCCGCGCCTGTGTACATTACGCAATGTTTGAGGACGAATATTACCTGAAAGCCCAGATGGAGGTCTTAAAACAGGGGGTTGCCCTGTTTGCAGATAAATACCGCTCACAATACTTGAACGGAGGTAACTTAAAATGAAAAAACGAATCTATTGTATTACTCTTGCACTTTGGGTACTTTGCATTGTATTTGCTGCCGGATGCAGTAAAGAGGCAAAGAGCAGCGCCGTACTTCCGGAGGTGCGAAACAACGGCACGGCGATTCAATGGAAATATGCCGGCGAAGAGGAATGGCGCGATCTTGTGGCTCTTGACTCGCTAAGAGGTGCTGCCGGAGAAAACGGCAAGGACGGAGCCGACGGTAAGAACGGGGTAAACGGTGCGAACGGTTCGGACGGAATAAACGGTCTGGACGGTAAAAACGGTACTGACGGCAAAGACGGCGTTGACGGAAAGAACGGTCTTAATGGTAAAGATGGTTCCGATGGTAAAGACGGTCTTAACGGTAAAGACGGTCTTGACGGTAAAAACGGTACTGACGGTAAGAATGGCAAAAATATAGAGGTACGAAGAACAACAGAATACATACAATGGCGTTACGAAGGCGAGGACTGGCAAAACCTTGTTGCCGTTTCCGATATAGAGGGACCCGCCGGACAGAACGGTAAGGACGGAGCAAACGGAAAAACGCCGGAATTTCGAGTAAACGAAAACATATTGCAATGGCGCTATGAGGGCGACGGCGTGTGGCTTAATTTATATGACCTTTCCGTGTTAAAGGGGCTTGACGGCAAAGACGGTAAGGACGGCACCGACGGTAAGAACGGAATAAACGGCTCTGATGGCAAAGACGGTAAAACACCCTTTATCGGTGAAAACGGAAACTGGTGGATAGACGAGATTGATACCGGAATCAAGGCGGCGGGTACCGACGGAAAAGACGGTATAAACGGAATTGACGGTACAGACGGTAAGGAAATTGAAATTCAAAAGACCGATTTGTATATTCAGTGGCGCTACAAGGGCGGCGAGTGGCAAAACCTTGTAGCTCTCGCAGATATATTAGGTCCCTCCGGACAAAACGGCACAGACGGCGAAGACGGAAGAACCCCCGAATTTCGGGTAAACGGCAATCAACTGCAATGGCGGTACAAAGGCGAGGCTGTTTGGCTTAATCTGTATGATCTATCCGCGTTGAAAGGCGCGGATGGCAAAAACGGTATAAACGGTACGAACGGTAAAGACGGCAAGGACGGAAAAGACGGTTCCTGCGCCGGATATTTTGCCGCAAATGGCAGCGTGTATCGCTGGGGAACAGCGCTTCCGTTCACTGTAAAAAAGGCGAGCGGCGATCTGATTTCCTATAACTCCTCCACCAATAAAATCACCCTTTCCAAAGGTCATACATACAGCTTGGTGTTCAGCGGAACGGTTGCGGTGAGCGCTAAGAGCGATGACAAAGCGTGTGGGGCGGCACTCATTGACGGATACAACAGCACCGAAATGGTGCAGGAAACGCAAACCTATATGATCGTGCCGAAAGCCGGTCAAACAGCAAGACTCTCTATTCCTTATAACACAATATACAAGGCCGAAGAGGATATTACCTTGACATTTCAATATACAAATATGCTCTTCCAAGATACGAGTTTTAACGACAGTAGGTACAGTATAACCATTATTGCTCTTGACTGAGCCTATCCATACAAAACGGAGGTAACGCGAAATGAAGAAACGAATACTCAGTATCCTGATGGCACTTTGTATGGCGATCTGTATGATACCCATAGCGGCAAGCGCAATGGAAATCTACATAGATCTTACCGTTGTAGGCGCGGCGAATTTGACCCTTGAGGTTGAGTCGGGCGACAGTGCAGACAATGTTAAACAGAAAATTCAGGACAAAACAGGTATTCCCGCCGATCGGCAAAAGCTGATTTTTGGCGGAAAAGAGTTTGTTAACGGCCGAACACTCGGTGAATACAATATCCAAAAGCAAAGCACCCTGACCTTAAGGCTTATGTCGGGCAGGGCGATACAGCTTGGCACAAACGAAATAAGCGACCCGAAAAAGTCCGTAGAACCGGGCAAGGGCAATTATTATACCCCTGAAAGCTATGTGTATTTCGGAACCGACAGCGGTAATAACAGCACGCCTATCAAATGGCGGGTGCTTGACGCAGACAGAGCAAACGACAAAAAGACAAACGGAATGTTTTTACTGTCGGAAAAGCTGCTCAGCGGTACCACAGCTTTTAACAGATATGAAGACGACGGCAACTCCTATCAAAAAAGCGATGCGCAGAAATGGTGTAAGAAATTTGCAGAAGAACCCCAAAACTTTTCGGCACTCGAACAAGCCGCTATGCTTGGGATTACAAAGACCGACGCGGCTGAAAATGTGTTCTATGTTGACTGGGGCGGGAGCAGCCTTACTGCAAGCGATAAACTGTTTTTTCCCTCTGCAAAAGAGATTGCAGACCATGTGGGAAATTATAACGGCGCGCCCGGACTTCCGGCAATCTATACCTCCGGAAACAGCAGTAGGTGGTGGCTTCGTTCTCCAAACGGCGCCACGCGCAATCATGCCGGAACGATCATCGATGCCGGCAGTGTGAGCGTCGACGGCGTGAGCTATATTCGTGCGGTTCGTCCCGCTGTTAACTTAGATACAAGCTTTGTGCTTTTTACCTCTGCCGCCGCGGGCGGAAAGCCAGTGGGTGAGGTTGGAAAGCTTAACCCCGTAAGTGTTAGCAATCCGAACGAGTGGAAGCTGACACTTATTGACAGCGATAGGGATTGGTGGGTTAAATCCTTTACGAGCGGTGTTTCGGTGTCTTCGGCAGGCGGAGATGTGACCGTTGCCTTTACAAGCTGGGGTGCTAAAAATGACGAATATCTTTCGGCAATGCTTTTAAATCGCTATAATGAGGTGCTTTATTACGGACAAATTTTAAAAGGCTACGGCTTCGACGCAACAATTGAACTGAACATTCCTGCTGGGCTTGAAGCGGGGGATTATACTCTGAGGCTGTTTCACGAGCAGTTAAACGGCGATTATAAAACCGATTACGCAAGCGAACCGGCAGACATTGCCCTGACCGTCAGAGACGAGGCAGATGAACAGTTTGACCTTGCTCCCGGCGGCACGTATTACTTTGACCTGTCGGCCGAAAGCATTATCGGCGACATAAATAAACAACTGCCCGACGCGGGACTTCACTACGTTCCCTTTACCTACACGGGAACCATAGACGCCTATTCTCTTAAAAACTATGACGTTCTTGACTGGCGCTCCTATGCGCATAGTCTGTTTGTTTCCGACTATAATGTGTCGAATACATTTGATTGGAATGACTTTGTTGATTCAGGGTTGATATACGGCAAGGCGTATACTTACGGCGGTATAGATTATACCCTTCGGACTCTGTCTACCGGATATAAGAATGTTGGACATATTGTTCCGCTGAACAACGAGTGGGATGTGATCTGCAAGAAATCCGACAGCTACATCAAAAACTGGCAGGGGATATACTCCTGGGGACAGGATATACTGGACGGTCTGGTAAGGGTTAGAGGAAAAAATGCCGTTGACGGCAGTACCGGTGCTGCGTATGCCAGAGAAGATGCTGTATTTTACCGCCCGGCGCTTGATGTTAAAAACGCCGATGCCCTCGGAAAAGACGGGCTTAAAGCCGTTGCCTTAAATCTTAAGGGCGGCACGGTTGACGGGCAGGAAAACATAAATATTATTGTTAAAAACGGCGGCGATTTTACCGCCCCCGCAAAAGAGGGACTGACCCCGCCGAGCGAAAAGGCGTATTTTATCGCCTGGACCGACGGGCAGAAAACCTACGCTCCGGGAGAGAGCGTTCCGTCAAGTGTAACGGTGCTGACGGCACAGTGGCGCAGTGTTCCTTCGGGCAGCGGCACTAAGGACGATCCCTATCGCATATCAAACCTTGAGGAGCTTAAAGCCTTCCGCGACATCGTAAACGGCGACGACGGTATGACCCAAAACAGCGGAGCCTGCGGTGTACTCGAAAACGACATTGTTATAAACGACGGAAGCTTTGACGACCAGGGCAATTTCACCCCCAAAAACGGCACTGATTCGGTTGAAAGATGGAAGCCCATCGGATTTAACGAAAAGCAGAATGCTTACAGCGGCACATTCGACGGCGCGGGACACACGATTTACGGCGTGTATATCGACAAAGATATTAAGGTTAGAGAGGGCGTTGGACTGTTTGGATATGCAAACGGTGCAGCCATAAAAAATCTGTCGGTAACGGGATATATTAGCGTCGTATGGTATCAGGGCGGTATCGTAGGATGTGCCAAAAACAGCACCTTCAGTGATTGTCAAAGCTCTGTTACCATAACCCAGTCGGACTGGTATCTTTGCGATGTCTATTCGGGCGGTATTATCGGTTATGCGCAAGAAAACTGCACCATCACAAACTGTGTAAACAAAGGAAAAATATCGGCCTATTCCGGTTACTCATTTGCCTACGCCGGAGGAATAGCGGGAGGTGTCTGGTTATCGGATATTAACGGCTGCTACAACCTCGGCACCATAGAAAGCGGACTTGTCGGTGAATCCGGCTACGGTCTTGCCGGCGGTATTGCGGGATGCGCTTCGAGCGTTAAAATTATCGATTGCTACAACCTCGGTGGGCTCACAAGCACCACAGATGATTCTAATGTTAATTTGGGCGGTATTGTCGGTATGATAAACAGATCGGGGCGGATTGAAAATTGCTATAATATCGGTAAGATTTCCGCAAAAGAAAAGGTCATAAAGGGAAGTATAGCCGCTGAGATCGACACCGACATTGTAAACTGCTTTTATATCGGCGGAACAGCCGATAAAGGTGTGGGAGAAGACGATGGCAACCATAGAATCGAGGCGGAGGAAAAAATCGCACAGGAATTTGCAAACGGACAGGTGCTTGAAAAGCTGATAAACGGCAGAGCGGCCGACGAACACCCCTGGGCGGAAAAATGCCAATATATTTCCGCTGCCGGGATGACATTGCCGGTATTTAAGGGTCAGGGCGACGCCCATACCCACAGCGGCGAGTGGCAGATGAACAACACAAAGCACTTTAAGGTGTGCTCCTGCGGCGTCGTGTTTGATGAGGGCACCCACAGCGGTAACGACGACGAGAATTGCACCACCGCAATCAACTGCAAAATTTGTAGCACCGAGATCAAAGCGGGCGAAAAGGAACACAGCTGCGGCGAATTTGTGCAGAACGGGGATGGCAGCAACACACATACCCGCAGCTGCACAAACGACGGCTGTAAACACACCGATACCGAAAAATGTTCTGGCGGAAAGGCAACCTGTACTCAAAGGGCAGTATGCGAAATATGCAAAAAGCCATATGGTGAAACAAATAAGAATGTTCACCCCGACATTAAGCATATAACCGCAAAGGCAGCTACTAAAGATGCCGATGGCAATATAGAATATTGGTACTGCGATGGCTGCGGTAAGTGTTACGGCGATGCCGAGGGAACAAAGGAAATTGCCAAGGCGGAAACCGTTACGGCTAAGCTGCCGGAAGAACCGAAATCCCCGAAGACAGGGAACGGGAACAATACAGTATTGTGGATTGCATTGCTCTTTATCGGCGGCGGTATAAGCGGCGCGGCGGTATTTGTAAAGAGGAAAAGGATTATTTCCGAATAGGTATAATAAAAGCAGTATGTCAGGCTGATTTTTCAGCCTGACATATTATTATATGTTCTTAAATGTATTTTCCGAAATGGCAATTGACATTTCGGAAAGCATACTGCAATTAAAAGGCTCCTTATGCTATAATTATTATACGTAGTTTTTAAATTTTACATCGCGCGAGAGGAGAGAATTATGCAGCGCTTTGGTTCACTTGAAGTTGCCATGCGGCAGAATGACCTTGCGTGTGAGGTGCGTGATTATCTGAAAACGCACCCAGGGGCGGCAGTTGTCAATCTCGGCTGCGGGCTTGACAATACGGGCAGAGCCTGCGATAACGGAAGCTGTAAGCTTTATAATTTGGATTTTCCCGATGTAATCGCTGTTCGCAATCAGCTGCTGCCTGCTGGAGAGCGTGAAGAGAATATTGCCTGCAACCTTAACGACACGGCTTGGTTTCGTAAAATCGACGTGTCAAACGGCGCAGTGTTTTTTGCTTCGGGTGTGTTCTATTACTTCCTTAAAGAGCAGGTAAAAGCGTTGGTGCAGGCAATGTCAGAAGCCTTCCCTGGCGGAGTGCTGGTCTTTGACGCGGCAAACCGAACGGCGGTAAAAATGATTGCAAAAACATGGTTAAAGGGTGCAAAAATCAAAGATGTAGGCGCATATTTTGCTGTTTCAGACGCAAAAGAGGAATTATCCGTATGGGGAAATGATCTTACGGTTACAAGCCGCGGCTATATGCTCGGCTACAATGACCTGCGCGACCCTTCTGTAAGCGGATTTTACGGTATGATACTTAAAATAGCGTATTATATCATTGTCCTTTTCACGCGCTCCGCCGTGCTTTTTTATACGAATATCCCGGGCTTTTTCAAAAGCTTCGGCGGATATGATTGCGGGATATTCGCTGTCGCCTGCATAATGCGGGTTTTCAAGTATTCTTTTTACGGCGTTTTTCGTCCATACGGTTTTATCTTTAAAATATACGACCTGTTCTTTTGTCAAACCGTCAGCGATTGCCGACAGACTTTTGCCGGACAGGTATTCATTGAATATTCTTTTAACCGTTTTCGCTTCCGCCTGATTTACAAAAGGCTTAAATCTTCTTTTTTCGTAACCGAATAAAATCATTCTCAGTTCCATGCTATCCGCTCCTTAAAGGCTAAACCGCATTTGAGATAAAAGATTACATACCTATCCTCAAAATACGCTTTGTCTATTAACTCGTCAAACAGCGGGCGGCTGAAAACTATTATTGCTTTCGGTTCGGCTTCAAGAAAGCGTATAAGTCTTCGCAATTCGTCTATACACTTTTCGTCACCGTCTTCCGTAAGAACCTTTTTACGGCGGGATTTCAGCTTTAAAAGCGAGCTTTCAAGCTTTGAGCATTGCTCCGAAAAGGTTACGGCGTCCATACAGCTTTCTTTTTGCAGGGAAATATATAAATCCAGTTTTTCGGACAAAACGGATATTTCCCTGTCTATTTCGGATATTAACGAATCGGAGCAGGTTATTATTCTTCTCGCTTCGGTAAGCTTTGCGTCAATGTCTTTAAGCAGAACGTTCTCATTTTGGCGCAGCTTGTTGTAAAAGCGTATAAAGGTTCTGCCAATCACTTCCTCGGACATGGAATGTGAAAGACATTTTTCTTCGGACACTTTGTTTTTTGAGCAGGCATAATAGCTTTCGCCGTTTACATATTTTATTTTAAACGAACGGCTGCAGTATGCGCAATAAAGCTTTCCGGCAAAAATGTTATTTCGGCTTTTGGATTTTGCATTTCTTTCGGTATTTTCTTTCAGCTTTTCCTGCACAAGGTTAAAGGTTTCTTTGTCTATTATAGCCTCGTGGGTGTTCTGAACATAGTACTTCGGCAGTTCACCTTTATTCTTTCTCTTCATAAGCGGCAAAACGGGCGGTGTAAAGCGTTTTTGAAAAAGTGCGTCGCCTGCATACTTTTCGTTTGAAAGAATATACAGTATACTGTTTGCTTTCCAAAAACGCTTTTCGGTGCCGTATTTACGGTTTAGAGCTTGGGCTATTTTTAAAAAACCCATACCGGACAGGTACATACCGTAAACCTCACGCACGATCGCCGCTTCTTCGGGAACTGTAAATAACTCGTTATTTTTGACTCTGAATCCGTAGGGCGCGCTGCATATGCTGTATTCTCCTATTTCAAGCCTCATTCTGTTCGCTGTCGAAACACGTTTTGAAGTTGCCAATGCTTCGGACTGTGCAAAGGCACTTTTAACATACAGAATAAGCTCGGAATTAAGAGTTAATGTGTCTATACGGTCATTTTCAAAAAATACCGATACGCCGTATTCTCTTAAAAGGCGTATACTCTCAATACACTCCAAGGCGTTTCTCGCAAAGCGCGATACGCTTTTAACATAAATGCGGTCAATTTTTCCGAGACGGCAATCGTTTAACATTCTTTTAAATTCATTCCGCTTTTCAACAGAAGTGCCGGTAATTCCTTCGTCTGCGTAAATATCTACCAAAACCATATTATCCGATTGGCTGATAAAATCGTGATAATAGTGCATTTGGGTGATAAAGGAATTCAACTGGTCTTCTTCGCTTGTGCTGACCCGGCAGTATGCCGCAACACGCAGCGTGCTGTTTTCGGAAGATTTATCTGCTTTAATAACTCTTACGGTTCGTTCTTCTGCACTCATTTTATTGCTCTCTTTCTTTGGTTTGAGAAGATTTTATCTCAAATTCCAAAAAAGAGCCATTATGCGTTCGGGCTGAAACGCATACTTGACAGTCGTTAAGTAAAGAACAGAGCTTTGCGAACTTTTCTTTTGATATAACACCCTTTTCGGTCAATCGCCTGAGCAGATCATAGGAAGCGGCAGCGGTAAGCCTTTCGGCAGTGCCGATTTCCATAATTTCCTCCTGTTATCTGGTCTGTAATTCTGCATACGCCGTTTTGTTTCACCGATTTTACAGGTCAATCGGTTCTCCGAGAAACAAAAAGACGCATATCCGAACGGACAGCGTCTGCAAATTCATATAACGACCTTGCTCGGAGCCGCGGATGAAGTTACAGCGCCATTTCGGACCGCAGAACTTTATTTCGTTACTCCTTCATAAATAGAACGTCTAATTATAGTATTCCTCAGGTTTTGCATTTTGTCAAGGGGGAAAACGAAAATTTATAATAAAAATTAGAAATTTGTTGACAATTGAAAACGCTTTCAAAATATGTTATCATAAATTATCAGATACGGGGGCAGAAAACAAATGGACAAAAACGGTATTTTAGAATTTGCCGAAATGATAAATGATTCGGAACGTATCGTGTTTTTCGGCGGGGCAGGAGTGTCAACCGAAAGCGGACTGAAAGATTACAGGAGCGAGGACGGAATTTATCATACTGCCGTTAATTACGGAATGTCGCCGGAAGAAATTTTAAGCCACGACTGCTTTTTTGAAAACACGGATTTGTTTTACCGCTTTTTCAGGGATTTCTTTATGGAAAGCGCAGAGCCGAATATTACCCATAAAGCTTTGGCAGAGCTTGAAAAGCACGGAAAGGACATAACGGTAGTCACACAGAATATAGACGGACTTCACCAAAAAGCCGGAAGTAAAAAGGTGTATGAGCTGCACGGCACAACCTCGAAATTTCATTGCATTGATTGCGACAGGGAATACGGATTGGATTATCTCAGAACAAACGGAGAGAATATTCCGCACTGCATATGCGGCGGCGTTTTAAAACCGGATGTTGTGCTTTACGGCGAACAGCTTGACAACAGCACAGTAAACGGAGCGCTGCAGGCAATAGAAAACGCCGACCTGCTTATTATAGGCGGAACATCGCTTGCGGTATATCCTGCGGCAGGATTTGTAAGATATTTTAAAGGCGAAAATCTTGTGATTATAAATAAGGAAAGTACCGATTACGATAAATATGCCGCCATTGTATTTCACGACGGACTGGGCGCGGTGTTTACCGAAGCGATGAAAATGTTTTCTTGAAAATATACAAAAACCTCTCGTATGTTATACATAGAACATATGGGAGGTTTTTTACCATGACGGATTTATTGGATATATTGAACGAGGTCGTTGAGAATGACGAGGTTGAAAAAGAAAATCAATTTGAAGAATTGCAGTCGGAAGAAAATGAATACGAAGACGGACAGGATACCGAACAGGAAAGCACGGATTCTGATACGGGGTTTGAAACCGGTGTGTCCAACAGCATAGGCAGAGGCGCTGTTGAAAATATAATAAAGAATACCGTATATGAAAAATATAATATTGACGGGAAAGCAATGAAGGACTTTTCAAGACTTTCGCCTACCGAGATGATTTCGGATTTCAAGGGTTCTGTTTGCGAGCTTGGGCGTATAAGAGAGGAGTATAAAAACGGTATATATACAAAGGCGGAATATAACGCTTTATCTTCAAGGGCAAAGGGTGAAATTTCCGGCAAAATGCTTGAAATCGGCAGCTGCCGGAAAAGTATTCTTGAGGATATTCTGCTGCGCTCCTTCGGCGTTAAACCTTCGGACTTTTCTAATGTTAAGACCTTTAAGGACTTAATAAGCGTATTTGAGGAAGATAAAGAAATTAAGGGGGAAACCGAAAGCGAGATAAACCCCGATACAGAAACGGATACGGACAAAGAGCCCGATATACCCGAAAACGGTGCGTTTGCCGACGCGGAGCTAAACGAAAACGACGCCGAAAATATAAAAGAAACAGAAAATATGTCGGAGCGTGAAAACGAGGAACAGCAGGAAGATACAGAACCCTATACGGATATAACCGATGCCAATGAAGAAATTACAGACATAGATAATCTACACGAAGCCGAACAGGATTTGGTTACCGATACGGACATTCCCGAAGAAGCTTTAGACGAACCCGAAAAAGAAACAAAAGACCCGACAGGCGACGAAACAGAGGTCGAGGAAAATTACGAAGAACCGGAGTCCGAAACCGACAGTTATGAGGCAAAGAAAACTGATGAGGGCGGATATGCCGATGATTATGATACGGAGGACGAGGAAGAACCGGAGGATTCCGAGAAAGTTGAAAGTAAGACGGAAGAAGACGGCGAATCTGAACCCGAAATTCAGTATGATGATAGCGGGGAAAATTCGGATATTACAGACGAACAGGATATAACGGCAGACCAATCGGACAACATAGAAGATAACGACGACAGTGGTGATTATGATATACCCGACCAAAGTCAGGAAGAAAAAGAGAACGAGCGTTCAGACGCCGTTTCCGAAGAAGACGGGGAATACGAAAAAACCAAAGACTCCGATTCTGATGATACGGATACAGAAATAAACGAGGAAGATATTTCCGAAAATGAGGAATTTACGGACGCCGAGGATATTGAAGCAGACAATGGTACAGATACATTTGCCGAGGATATAATAAGCACCGACCCGCAAACGGAAGACGGTGACAACAGCTTTTATGACGATCCGGAAGATGTTCCGCTCGTGTCTGAAAGCGAAGAAAAAGATGACGCGGACTTTAATAAAGATATGTTGGAAGACGGCAGTGATGAAATTGAAATTACCGATAACGGGGAAATGCCTGATGACGGCGATATTGATATATACCCCGAAAACGAGGACGATATACCCGACCCGCAGGAGTTTGAGGATATGCTTGATAGCAGCGCAGAGGAGCTGTCGGGCGAAAACTTCACTTATGACAGAGAAGATCTCGGAGATTATGAGGATATGGGAGATTTCGATTATTTACAGGAATCGGATATTGAACCCGGCGAGCCCGAAGACCCGACAGACGCGGAATTTTCACCGGATAACGCGGCAGAGGATATAGGGGAAATGGCAGAGGAAATAGGCGAGGCCGCAGAAGAAGGCGAGGCGATTATCGCGGCATTATTGTAACTGCTGTTGCAAGAAAGTTAAAAATATGTTATACTGTCATTAGCTTTTAATGCTGAAATATAAAACGGAGGTTTTGTAAGATGAACAAAACAGAATTTGCAGCCGCAGTTGCCGAGGCTGCCGGCGCAAGCAAGAAGGACGCAGAAAACATTATTAACGCTGCTTTAGCCCAGATTGAAAAATCGCTTGTTGAGGGTGATAAAATTCAGTTTGTAGGCTTCGGAACATTTGAAACCCGCGAGCGCGGCGAGAGAACCGCAAAGAATCCGCGCACAGGCGAGCAGATTACCGTAAAAGCCGCAAAGGTTCCGGCTTTTAAACCCGGCAAGGCTCTGAAAGACGCTGTAAACAAATAAGAAAGCAAAAGGTGTGCAGTTGTCGGTTCGATAGCTGCACATTTCTTATCAGTGAATTTGACCTATATTTCTAACTGCAGAATATTAAAAGATTAAATTATGGTTTATGGGAGTTTAGATAGGTATGCAAATAAATAAAATGGCTGCATTGGCTACCCCTAAAAAGAATTCGTACATTGTAAAAAAGGACGGTGCAGAGAAAATCTTTGATAGTAAACTCGGCAAATCAACAGAAAATACGATACTGCACACGGTGCGGAGCACAGAATCAAGCAAGCAGTTCTTTTTGCAGTAAATGCGGAAATCAACTTAATACACCGACACAAAGTACCCCACCTCATTTTACACCATCCGGAAGCAATAATGCCAATCCATACGGATATGTTTCACAGCAAAATATATATCAGCAATATCAAAGCTACGCTAATCAAGGATATGCTTCAAATTCAAATGGAGACATCAGTGCTTTCATTGGTGCTAAAACCGAATATTACATTCCGAAATTCAACCAAATAAAAGCACAAAACAAGAAATCAAGTTGGAACTGGTGTTCTTTCCTATTTGCTCCTTATTGGTTTATTTACAGAAAAATGTACGGATATGGTGCAGCCACTCTTGGCGGGATGTTTTTATTGAATTTGATTGGCGGTTGGTTTCTTTCTTTACTCTCGCTTGCTGCCTACATTGTGTTTGGCATTATGGGAAATTATATTTATATGCAGCAAATAGAGAAACATACCGCTCAATATAACATGTTGACCGAGCCAATGAAATCGCAGTATTTAAGTAAAAATAGTGGCACTAACACAACCGCAACTGTTTTAACGATAATTGGATATGCTATTCTTATAGGCATTATTCAAGCAGTATAGGAGGCATGCTTATGAATAATGATTTTGAAATTGACATACAGGAATCAACCGATGCAAATTCATCCAATGTACAATTACCGTTAAATTTTCTCTCGTTCGGTGAAATAGAGAACGACGATGTAAAGGTTTATATAAAACAAGATGTTTATAAAGCTCTTGAAAAATATGCCTTGCAAGATGTTGAACACGAACGAGGTACAATTATACTCGGCGATTATGCCGAAGAACTCGGGAAAACACATGTTATTATCTCAAATTATATAGAAGCAAAATACACGGATGCTTCTGCTTCTACATTGACTTTTACTCACGAAACATGGGATTATGTACATAAAGAACACGATGCCAAATTTTCTGATAAAAAAATAGTCGGGTGGCAACATACCCATCCGAGCTACGGCATTTTCTTATCAAACTATGATTTGTTTATTCAAGAGAATTTTTTCAATATGCCGTTCCAAGTCGCTTATGTCATTGATCCAATTTAAAATATTCGTGGCTTTTTTCAGTGGAAAAACGGGAAAATTGAAAAGCTCAAGGGATTCTACATTTATGATGATGTCGGAAAACAAATCAAGATAGAAACCAATAAAGCGGAAAAAGGTAAGCAGGAAACTGCCGCCAAGCCGTCCAAAGTATTATACAGCGTTATAGCACTACTGTGTGTATTAACTACCATTTTAGGAATATCAGCGATTTCCATAAACAATCAATACTCCGAGCAACAGAAAGCACAGGAAAAGATAATCGAAAAAGTTGACAGTCAAGAGGAAATTATCAACAATCAAAACGATACCATCGCACAATTACAAGAACAATTGGTGAATGGACTGCTTGATGAGGACGGTAAAACGACAGCAAAAGATTTAATCGCCAAAATTGAAAGTCATGAAATCACACTGCAAAATCAGGAAGAAATACTTGGTGAACTGAAAGCATTTGTTGAAAAAGAGACGGAAGATGAGTCGGTGATTAAGTTCAAAGCATATACTGTTCAACCGGGAGATACATTGACAAAAATATGTAATTCTGCAGGTATTGATTACAGTGCAGATTCAAGGATAATCCTTTCGATTAACGGAATCGAAAATGCAAATCAAATTTTTGTTGGACAAATAATACTGTTGCCTGTGAAAAAATAACACAGAAAACGGGAACCTGGTCGATCAGGTTCCCGTTATAACATGCGAATGTTTAGCGACAATAATGACAAGTCCATGCATTGACCTGCTCGCCGCAGTTCGGGCAAGTACAGTCGATTACAAACTGAACGCAAGTGCCGTTTCTGCCGTCTCCACAGAGCTTATGGCAGGCTTGGCAATACCAGACCGGATCGGCGTGAATGTCGTATTTCGGGCATTTACTCGGCGTGTAGCAACCTTATCCCCCATACCGACATAGTCTATTGTTTGTCATGCCAACACCGGAAATCAGATAATCGCCATGATATAGTTATCATTTCCACTTTTCTGTATTTATGTTAAATTGTTTTGCCAAATCATTCATATTAACATTTATTTGGGTTAAGTCTGCACATAGTTCATCGTAGTGTCTATATTTTTTTTGCAATTCATGGATATCCAACTCAGCGAATTCCTCTGCTTGGCTTTTCGCTTCATACCACCTGCGATAATTTGTTTGATGCTTTGTCAAAAATGTATTCAATTCTTTAAATGCTGTTTCGATACTTTCGTATGCTTTTGAATCTGTTTTACTATCATATAATTGAATTTGTTCTCGTAAAAAACAATATATTTGATGATAGGAATCAAAGACATCATAAAAATTATCATGCTCAATATCAATTAAAAACAGGGTTCGTTTACTATTCAAATAGTTTCTAATATTTGATATCACAACTCTATCTATATTTTTTATGTTTATATTGATATTGCCGATTGAAAATGACTAAATCTCTAAAGTGAATTTCGATTTAAAATATATGATAACAAAAACTAACAAGGATATTATGATAAGTGACCCGAATTTTTCAATCTGCTTTGCAATAAAAGCAAGATTTTGATTTAGTATGTTGAGTAAATTGCATCTTACGAGAAGCGGCTTAATCTCAACAAAAAACAAAGAAAGCACAATGCAAGCGACAACAACAAGGAATATTACTTTCAATAATTTAGTTTTCATGTGGCACCTCGTATTTTAGTGTTTTTTTAATGTTCCAGTTTTTATCCAGTCACTCAACAAAGAATATTCCTTTTCATCAAAAGGAGAGTTTATCCAAAATTTATACTTACCGTCTTTGTTTGTTTCATATGAAATAAAAGGATATATCCCCAGATATTCTTGACCTTTAAATTTGCTGTTCATTACAGGGAGAATGGCACACTTTCCTTTTGTTAAGCCATCCGACAATCCAAGTTCCCACGGGCACCATTTAGAATTTGTTGTATTTGATGTTGAAAGATAAGCTAATGATTTACATTGATTAATTCTGCTTCTTATCTTTTTTGCCGTTTCAATTGTAACATTATTGGGGCTCATACTTGTGTCTTGAATGAAATCAACATATGCTTTGATGCCATCCTTTTCAAGCAACTCTATCAGTGCTAAAGTGCATTTTTGATCCAATGAACTGTGGGAAATAAAAATGTCAAAATCATCTTGACTATCACTATGTGTAAGTGACTCGAAGATCAAACTTCTCCGAGATAAAATGTTATTTTCGTCGGCATATCTTCTTAAAAAAGATTCGTTTATTATCATTGCTCATCTTCCTTTCAATATATTAGATTGTCAGTATTTATTTGCTTATACCACTCATCTTTAAGTTCTTTTATTCCTGATAGAGTTAAAGGCATGTCTATTGATACGGAATAAATAGGTTTCCCAATATTCTTTGCATACTTCAATTCATAAGCAACCCATATAGATGATCTGGAATTTGGAGTATCAACCAGTAATATACAATTAGATTGCTCTATGCGTTTATTAATAACTTTAATTGTTGCGTCACAAAGTAAACTGCGCTTTAAATAATCTTGATCACTTATCCAGTCGCAATAAACATTCTTTCTTTCCTTATTTAGACCAATGATTATTTTTTGGACATCAGCATGATCTATGTAGCTGTGTGAAATAAAAAAGTCATATGTTTTGATTCTTTGAGATTGAGAATTGTTTATTAGATAGGATAATTCTGTAGGTATTCCTTCTATAGCAAAATAAAAATTACGATACTCTCTTATACATTTCTTTTTATTTTTGTTTTTTGTGTTAAAAGGGATAGCCTTTTTCTTTTTTAATTTTGGCAAATACCCATAATCCTGCAAGTGTTTGAACATCATTTCTCTGAGTTGAAAATTTTGTTCATGGTTTAATTGCTTATGAAGAAAGTTCGTGATTTTTGGGCAATCATATTTATATAGTTCATGCAGGATATATACTCTGTTTTTTTGATGTTCTGCCGTAAACGAGTGCCTATCATATAGCCCTAACATCTTATCAATAAAAACCGGTTCAAGTTCTTGAGCATTCATTTGAGCTTTTTTAATTTTTTCAAGTTTATTCTTTATAATTGATTCTCGTTTTTTAATAAGTATTTCTTTGTTATTCAAACATTCTTTTTCGGTTATGGATTCAGCTCGCTTTGAAATATAGTTTTCGTCAAATAAGTTAGCAATTTTGCTACACCCAAAGTAATCTTTGATCGGTTTGACAAAATATCTTTTGTGATGCTTAATTTTTAGGAGTGTCTTATCCTGATGAGTATAGCCATCAAGCTCAAATTGAAACGCTCTAATTTCAAGCGGATAGTATTGTGTTAGAAAATTATAAACCATATCAAACGAGTATTTTGCAGGTAATGTCGGAAGAATCTCTTCCTTAATTATGCTATAGAACAAGTCTATTTGCCCTGCAATAAATTTATTATATCCACGTTCTGCATACCCGCTCATATTTTTTACTCCTCATTTTTATCTGTGCTAACTATCATCGGCTTTATGTCAATGAGATATTCGTGTTGCTTTGGTTCTCATAATAAGGTCACCCATGAGCCATTTTTATTTGGCCCCTCATGCTTAACATATCCGTTTTCTTTTAAGAACGTCAGTATCTTTCTGACATACCCATCGCTGATATTACATTCGGATACCATTACTTTTATGGTTGCTTCCGGATGATCTTTCAAATAGTTATAAACCTTTGCCTGTGCATCGTTCAAGGGCTTGCTTGATGTTTGAATATCATTAAATTCCCGATTAAACGGTATGATAACGTTGACAAAATTCTCCGTAATATCGAATGCCTGCATCCCGTATTTGCTGATAATCAGCGGGATGCCGTGACCGGTTTGCTCGACATATCCGAGTTGACCGAATATCTTTTGCAGTTTTGCATTGACCGGTCTTGAAATACCTTTGAAAAATTCTTCTTTTGTCAGTCCTTCGGCAAGGCCCCCGGTGGAGATAATTTCGATTCTGTCACTAAAAATATACACAGCAGGGGGATTGAGTTGCGACCATTTTGTGTGCAGACAAGCATTCTGCCATGCCTCTTTGAAGGCAGCAAAATCGAAAAGTTTTGTTTCTTCTCTTTGATGTGATTTTAAAACGACCTTTGTATCATTGATTGCTTCCATATAACTGAGGACTTGATCCATAGATAAAGCAAGACACTTGAATCCGTATTCATTGCGCTTAATAATATCGCTTTTGTCTTTTCCGTTGAATGTTACCACTTTAATCGAGATGTTGTTCTTGTCGGCAAGCAATTCTGCCATAAGGTTGTATTGTCCGTTCTTATTGAGAAAGCCGAGATTTTGCTCGAAACCGGATTCGTTGACCGTCAATCCTTTTGTGGCGAATAATGTTTTGATTTGGGAAAAGGATAAATTCTGATTGTCTGCCGGTTGTATTGCAATAATATCGCTGTTTTCGTTCTCCTGCATAATTCTGCGAAGTTCAGCCGGAGATAATTCGCGGTCTTCGTCAGCAGAACGAATGTAGTATTTTCCAAAAGCGGAATATGGTTTTTCACTGCCTCTCGCTTCGACTTTAATTACATTGTTACCATCAAGCAATTCAAGTGTGATTGTAGGAATGATTTGCGGCTTTACCGAAGAAGCAATCATCTGAGAAATATCACGAAGCGTTCTGTCTCCGATTTCCTGACCGACTACATCTCCGTTGTTTTTCACTCCGAAATAAACGGTACCGTTAGCATGTTTGTTCATCATTGAGGAGAGTGAGATAACGCCTTCTTTGAGTTCTCCTGTCGATTTTTTGAATTCAACCGTTTCGGTTTCATATCCAATATTCATTTCAGTCACTCCTATGAATTTATTTGCTACTTTATTTTACACCTTATTTGCTACTTTTTCAAGTGGTAAACAAAAATGTTTGAAATTTTGTAATAAATTCATCCAGCGAATAGAGCAATTCAGCGGTCCGAAAGACATAATATATAAGCCGAACAACTGTCATAATACTTTGACAATTGTTCGGCTTATATAAATAATTTTCTATTTGCAATAATGGCAAGTCCACGCTTTAACCTGTTCACCGCAGTTCGGGCAGATACATTCAACCACGAACTGAACGCAGGTGCCGTTTCTGCCATTACCGCAGAGCTTATGGCAAGTTTGGCAATATCATACCGGATCGGCGTGGATGTCGTATTTCGGGCATTTACTTGGCGTGTAGCACCCTTGTCCCCATTCGTCCACCGCATAGAAGCTCGGGCAACTGTGGGAGCCGCAGTGTTCGCAACCTCGTATAATAAAGTAGTAGTTTTTAGTGTCCCTCTCCAAGGACATATGCTACACTGTAAATGGTGCTGTGGATTGGTTCTCGCTTCCTACCGCATGACGGTTTCAGAAAGGCTCCAACCACAGACCTTTGCAGTATTGTTAATCAGTTAGATACCGCCCGACGGTTTATTTGGAACGAGGTTACAAAAGCAAAGTATCCTGTGGATAACAGCATCAAAATAAATCTATCGGAGGCACTTAAATGATTTGCGTTGGAATTGATGTTGCAAAGGACAAGCACGACTGTTTAATTATGAGTTCAGAAGGCGAAGTCCTCGCAGATGTTTTTACCGTCTCTAACAGTAAAGAAGGTTTTGAACATCTTCTTCAAACAATCAATACCTGTACAGGTATCGGCAACTCAAAAATAAAGGTAGGGCTTGAGGCAACCGGACATTACAGTTACAACCTTCTCGGGTTTCTTCTTGACAACGGTCTGACCACCTTTGTCATAAACCCTCTGCATACCAACCTTTACCGTAAGAGTCAATCTCTTAGAAAAACCAAGACCGACCGTGTGGATGCAAGAACGATCGCTTCTATTCTAATGTCTGATATGAGCCTCAAGCCCTACACAAACATAGCATACCACAATTCCGAGTTAAAGTCACTAACAAGATACAGATTTGACAAGGTAAAAGAACGAGCCGCATTAAAATCTTCTGTTGCAAGATTAGTCAACATCCTATTTCCCGAATTGGAAAAGTTACTGCCGACTTTACACACAGCCTCGTCTTATGCATTGTTAAGCGAACTGCCAAGTGCAAAGCACATTGCCGAAGTACACCTTACTCACCTTACAAATTTGCTTTATGTTGCTTCTAAAGGTCGTTACTCCAAAGACAAAGCCATTCAAATCCGTGAAGCTGCAAGAAATTCCATCGGTACATATATGCCTGCTAAAGCTTTGGAACTCAAGCACACCGTTAAACTCATTAAAGAATTTAATAACGAGATTGCTGAAATTGAATCCGAAATTCAATCCATAATGGATAAGATTGATTCACCTATTACAACTATTCCGGGCATTAGCCTGCGCATGGGTGCAATGATTATTGCTGAGGTCGGTGATTTTAACAACTTTGATTCGCCTGATAAAATTTTAGCTTTTGCAGGTCTTTCACCGTCTACTTACCAATCCGGTCAGCTTAACAACTGCTATGCCCACATGGAAAAGCGTGGTTCCCGTTATTTGCGATATGCTCTTTTCAATGCAACCAAGCTTGTTTGCTATTGGAATCCTTTATTCGCCGATTATCTTGCCAAAAAGCGTTCTGAGGGTAAACATTACAATGTTGCTGTCTCACACGCTGCCAAGAAATTAGTCCGCCTTATTTTTGCTTTGCAAAAGTCAGGTCAACCTTACATGGCTAATTCTTGATTTCACTAATTGTTTGAAATTCGGCGTCTTTGACGCCTGTTTCGTTATGCCTTTTTTACCGTCTTGTATTTTTTCATCAGCCCCTCTTTTTAGACTTGACTTTTAATAGTTAGTCTTTCTGCTCAAGTTCGCAGATGAATGAGTGTGTTTCCGGCCCCGTGCAGTGGTGTCCGGCAACGCCGCAAGAATAGGTTTGCGTGGGTGTCGGATCACCGATGACGATGTCGCCGCTTTCGTGTTTTTTCGTTTCAGCCGGTGGCGTTTCTTTCTGTTGCTCTTTCGGCTTTTCAGCAGGTGTCTTTGACTCTTGCATGATTTCGGTGATAACCGGTTCGGTTTCATCGGGTTCCGACTCGCTTTTCTCTGTGACCGTCATAGGTGACTCTGCTTGCATTTCTGTTGTTTCGGGCGGTTCTTCCTTGACTGTTTCCACAACGGTGCTTGTCGGCTCAATAACGGGCGTTTCAGCGGATTTTGTGGTGGTGTTGGTGTTTATCCCAATCAATGTAATAATGGCGATTATAATGGCTATAAGCTTCTTCATATTAATTTCCTCCGTCACCTATAAATCAGTTCGTTGTTTACGATTTCAGTTGCCTGTGCTCGGATGGCATTCATACGGCGTACCCATTCCATTTGGTCTGATGCTTTGAGTGTTTCCGTAATGCCGTCTTTCTCGGCAAACTGTTTTACCAACTGAGAAAACATTTCTTCTGCCTGCTTGTCGATGTCTGCAAGGTAGCCATTCATCTTACCGCTGGTGGTCAACTGGCTGAAAAGAACACGGTTTGCTTTTCTCAGATGGTGGTAATGTCGAGTACCCCATACGCCGACCGGTTTTTCTTCCGGCAGTTCAACATCGGGGAGCAAATAATCTCCGACCTGCGTGTATGTACCGCCCATTTGCTCGAATAATGATTTCTCCATTTCTTTCAACTCCTTACTTTGATTTTCTTTGTCGGTGCATTAATGATTTTGAGAAGCAGTACGGATACATCCTCGACCGGCTTGTCCGCGTCAAGAAACATCGTCCGTGCTTTGTTGACACATCCGACCAATAACCGATACTCAAAATCGTCCAATACCAACCGCCTTTTGATTTTTTTCATAGTCTCTCGACCTCCTTTGGCTATATTGTACCGAATAATAAAAGGAAAATCGAATGTGTGGATTATAAAAAATAAGACCGCCAAAACAAATTGCTTTGACAATCTCATTTGAATATGTTTCCATAGAAAAAGAGATACCGAGACAAGCATTTCTGCCTATCTCAGTATCTCTTTCGCCTCGCCAATGCCCGTGCCTTTGACTACTGTCCTTAAGAACACACGACATATGCCGAGGATTTTAAATGCGGCAATGAAAATATAGATTACTATTTCAATAAAGAGGCTGTGGATGATACCACATCAGTTACATATCTTTATATAGATAACGCAAACAGATAAATTAGTGGCTTGCATAACATTAGCATGTTCGGCAATTTTTACTGCCGAGGAAACGGAAGAACAGTTTTCTACGATACCTTCGGCTATGGAAATAAAGTATTTGGCTACGAATGAAGAATATCAGCATATGCCTTATTATAGTAATAAGAGCCGTCCGTCACTTAGTGATTTAATGTTTGATTACATGATATCGTATATGTCGAAAATATCACATGAAGTGATAGGGGCGGCAAAAATAGTGCTGTATGCCGTTCCGCAAGCTGTCAGCTTTTATAAGCGCCACGGATTTAAGGAATTCGGAGATACTATGTACGGTGACGAAGGTTGTTATGTTGAAGGCTGCAAACCAATGTATTTGGATTTGAATGTCTGACCATACAACATAATTACACTGCTATTGGCTTGGGCGAAAGCTCCGTGGTCATCGAAAACGGGGAGCATATTCCCTGTATGTGAGGAATTACCTCACAATATTAAATTACCGTTTATTCTTAGGAATAGGCGGTATTTTTTTGCGCAGTTTTCTTGAAACCTCTTAAAAACCAAAGGTATTTTGTTATTATACCGAATTATATTTATGAAGGAGAGGTTTAAAATGAAACTGAAAGGCACGGTTACCCATATTTTTGCCGAAAAGGAAAGCGGTTTTAAAATCATAGTAATAGACGTGCGGGACATTAAAAGCATTGAGCCGGATAAAAGAAACCCGGATTTCCCTGGCAGTGTGACTGTTCTCGGTATGCTTAAAGGCGTTAAGGAAGATTATGTTGTTGGAGTGACAGGCGAGTGGGAAAAGCGGCGGAACGGAAACTATTTCCCTTGGCAGTTTAAGGCGACGGATTATGTCATTTGCGAATTTGAAACGCCTGTTTTAATGCAAAGGTTTTTGTCTTCGCTTAAAAGCGCAGGACCGGAGACGGCAAGAAGAATAATGAGAATTTTCCCCGACCCTCAGAAAGCAATAGAGGAAAATCCGACGGCGCTTGCGGGTATCGGCGGGATAAGCTCCGAGCGCGCGGCGAGAATAAGAGCCGAATTTCTCGAAGAAAAGGAAAAGCGCAGCCTTGCGGCTTTTATGCATAGGTACGGCTTTAAGACTGAAACGGTAAACGCAATTTCCGCAGAGCTTGGGAACGATGCAATGAAGATAGTCAAAAGCGACCCGTACTGCCTATACGAAAAGGGCTTTGCTTCATTTAAAGCGTGCGACAGAATAGGGAACGACTGCGGGTTAGCTCCGTATGCGATGTGCCGAATGAAATGCCTTGTGCGCGCGGTGCTTAAAACAAAAGCAGGTGCAAAGGGACATACATTTTTACCCGCCGACCTTTTAACGGAAGAATGCAATGCCTTTTTAAAGGAAAACGCGGCAATTGAAAGCGCAGTTACTAAGGAAAGGTTTGAAACGGTGCTTCATAACCTTGCAGCCACCGGCGCGGTTGTATATGAAAGCGGAAGATATTATCACCCAGACAGATACAAAAATGAAAGGGATACCGCTGAAATTCTTTTAAGAAGAATCGGGCATAGATCCCGCTATGCGAATGTCTCGGAAGATGCTTTAAACGACTGTATTTCGGCGGCACAGTATGAAATAGGGATAACGCTTGACGAAACGCAAAGAAACGCAGTTATTACCGCAATGAAAAATACCACAACCGTTATAACGGGTAGCCCCGGCAGCGGAAAGACCACTATACTTAACTCATATATCAAAGCCGTGGATATGCTGTCCGAAAGACTCGGAATACCGAAACCCGAAATTGCCCTTGCCGCGCCTACGGGAATGGCATCAAAGCGTATGTCGCATTCGACCGGCAGAGAGGCAAAAACCATTCATAAGCTGTTTGATATAGGCTACGATTCACTGGACGGAGAAAGCTGCTGCCGGAATTTAAGCGCGGATATTATAATTCTCGACGAGGTTTCTATGCTGGATATAGATACCGTAGGGTATATTATGCGTTCTTTAAGCGATGAAACGGTTTTAATATTGGTGGGCGATGTAAACCAGATACCCTCTATTGGTCCCGGTAATGTGCTGGCGGATATTATAGAGTCGGAATGTATTCCCGTAGTAAGACTTGAACATTCCTACCGTCTGGGCGGCAGAAAGACTATTCTTGAAAACGCCAAAAGGATAAACGCGGGCAATGAGGAGCTTATAAGAAACAGACAGGACTTTGTTTTTTACTCCGTTAAGGATAAACCGTCCGACAGGGAATGTTTAAGACTTTGCAGAGCCGTGGAGCGAATATTCTGCGAGGAATATTTATCCGGCGGGCAAAATCCTTACAGAGTACAGGTTATTTCTCCGCTTAAATCCAAAACGGCGGCTTCGGTGGATGAGCTTAATACCGTGCTGCAGAAAATTGCCAACACCGAAATAAACGGCGACGAGCAGATAAAGGTGGGCAGGGCTTTGTTCCGTAAGGGGGATAAGGTAATGCAGATATCCAATAACTACGATAAAGGCGTATATAACGGCGATGTCGGCAGGATAACGCAGGTTTCCAAAAGGAAGTATGTTGTTCAGGTGGATTTTCAGGGCGTTTCGGTTGAATATTCCGGCGCGGAGCTTGAACAGCTGAAACACGCCTTTGCCACAACTGTTCATAAGGTGCAGGGCGGGGAGTACCCGGTGGTTATTATGGTAATAACCGGATTTCATTCGATGATGCTTATAAGAAACCTGTTTTATACCGGCGTTACCCGCGCAAAGGAAAGAATGATAATAGTAGGCGACGAAGACGCCGTACGCTATGCAATACGCAATACCAAAGGCACTAAAAGATTTTCGGCGCTTTGCGGGCTTTTGAAAAGAAAAAATGAGAATGAAAGAATAAAGGAGCAACCGTGATGTTTTGGAAACAGAATACAGAGCTATCGCAATATGATTTTTTCAGGGGAAACGGATACAGCGCTTTCTCGGCAGTCGCTTTGTGCAAAGCCGGAATAAAAACGCTTGACGAGGCGGACGAATTTCTGAACGGCGATGAATTATACGATTTCAGACTTATACGCAATATAGATAAGGTAACGGATATTATTTGGAAGCATATTTTTGCTCATAACCGTATTTGTATATTCGGCGATTACGACGCTGACGGAATAAGCGCGTCAGCCGTTATGTTTTTGGCGCTTAAAAAAATGGGCGCAGAGGTATGTGTCAGACTGCCCGACAGAATTGAGGAAGGCTACGGCATAAGCAAAAAAGCAATTAAAGAGCAGGCAGAGTGCGGCGCAAAGCTTTTTGTTACGGTAGATAACGGAGTACGCGCCGTGGAAGAAACGGAATATGTAAAGGAATTGGGCTTGGATATTGTAATACTCGACCATCACGAGCCGGGAGATGTGCTGCCGCAGGCGGACGCGCTTATAGACCTGCATATCGAGGGCGAGACTTACCCATATAAAGAACTGACGGGCTCTGGGCTTGCTTGGAAGGTTGCGCACTGCATGCTTGAGCAAATAGGTGAACACGATTTCGCGCTTTCGCTTGTGGACATTGCTGCTATCGGTACAATAGGCGATGTAGCGCCGCTTAACGGAGAAAACCGTGTGATTGCAAAAAGAGCCGTTAAGCGTATGCGGGATTCTTATTATGACAGACCCGGTATAAGAGCGCTTATGGGGGATATGTCGCATATAACAGCCGAGGATATTGCATACCGTTTGGCACCGTGCCTTAACGCTGCGGGCAGGCTTAACGTAAAGGGTGCTGAGCTTTCCCTTATATTGCTGCTCGAAACTAATCCTTTGACTGCGGCGGAGCTTGCCGTAAAGGTTTTAAGCATAAACGAGGAAAGAAAACAAATGCAGGCAGCGGCATACGGTCAGATACGCGAAGAGGCTGAAAAACTTGTTAACGCGGGGGATAAGGTGCTTGTTTTATGCACTGAAAAAGCGCCGAACGGAATAGTGGGTCTGCTTGCCGGAAATTTAAAGGAAGAATTCGGCAGACCCGCAATAGTTTTTGCCTTTAAAACAGATAAGGACGGCAAAACGGTGCTTACGGGAAGCGCAAGATCGGTTGAGGCTTTTCATATTCTAAACGGTATAGAAAAGTGCAGGGAGCTTTTGCTAAGCTATGGCGGACATGCTATGGCTGCGGGACTTTCATTGCGGCCCGAAAACTTTGAGAGCTTTCGCCGGGCAATTAACGAAACTGCAAGCGGCCTTACAGATGAGGAGTTGCAGCCTACCTGCTTTTGGGACATACAATTAGAACAGTCCGAATTAAGCGACGAACTGTTTGCCGAGGCAGAACGCCTTGAGCCGTTCGGTGCCGGTGCAAGGAAGCCTGTTTTAAAAACGGAAATAAAGCTTTCGGAAAATGAAGCGCATAAATTTATAGGGCAGGACGGTAAGCATATAAAGCTGTTTGCCGACGGGTTTTCGCTTATAGGGTTTAATTTGGCGGAAAAGTATATGGAGCTGTTATTGCCCGATAAAATAACCGCCTACGCAACCTTAGGTGAAAACTATTTTAACGGCGAAAAGCACAAGCAATTATCTTTACTGGATTTTTCCGCATAAGAAAGCGTGGTGAAAAGGCATGGCGGGAAAGACAAATACCAAGCAGATATGCGTTTATAAAACACAGAAGGCTTTGCTTGAATTTATGGACGACACAAGATATGAAAAGGAGCCTATGGCGTCGCCGCACACGCTTATGTCGAGAATAAGGCTGAACGCCAAGGATTACAGCAAAGGCACGGGCGAGAATGCCGTTGACGCGTTTTATAACCTTTCGGCAGAGGAGTTTTTTCAGTTAAACGACGTCGTAATAAAGGCAAAGACCGTAACTGCAAAAGAGCTTGCAATTTGTAAACGCAATATTGAACGGCTGCAAAAGGCTTTAAAATGCACAGGGGATAATGCTGCTTTAAATGAGCTTAAAGACCTATGCTCGCAGTTTTCGGAAAGCCCGAATGAAATATTCAAGGAAGCGGGAGAAAAGATAAGCGGAATACTCTCCCGCCTTAAAGGAACGCCGGATTCGGATGATGTAAGCGGTGCGGCTCTTTTGGAAAAAGCAACCGCCGAATACGATGAGGCAAAGTCGCAAAAGGAAATATATTCCAACATAAAAATTCTGAATTACGACAGATATGTGAATCCGGAAAATGCGGAAGAGCGAACCGTGACAATGCTGAAGGTCACATATAATCCCCAAAGGAATTATCCTTATGTGCTGACGGTAGCAAACGGTTGGGCGGTGCCGCTTATTACAAAGCTGAAAGGCGTTATAATAAAAGAGGGGAGCACAAGGCTTACAGATAAGGTGGTAATATCCCTTGACGAGAGGAAAATGCTTTCAATGCTCGGAACGGTGGATTCTTTCTTAAAGGCTATGACGGCGTATGCGTTAGGTCCGTATTTTGAAACGGTCACTAACCCGATTTTATACTCCGGTGCATACGAAGATTAAACGAAAAACGGTTGACGGACTAAAAATCCTGTCAGCCGTTTTGTTTTCTTGAAAGCGCATTAAAATTCCCCGTATAACCTTAACATAAGGGGGGAATGAATGTGAAGCACAGTTATTTAAAGCCTTGCAGATTTGAAATATATAAGGCGGCGCTGCCTAAAATAGGCGGATCTGTATGCTGCGGATTTCGACCGGTTCTTGTGGTGCAGAACGAAAAAGGAAACAGCAATTCGGATACGGTTATAGTTGCGGCAATTACGGGAAAGCAAAAGCCTTGGCTGCCGACGCATGTTGAAATAGGGCGCGGCGAGGGGCTTGACAGGGTTTCTACGGTTATGTGCGAGCAGATAAGAACGCTGCCGGATTATATGCTTGTAAAGAGAATAGGCGCAGTCAGTGATTCGGATAAGGTACGGGATATAAATTATGCGCTTGCAAGGTCGCTCGGACTGACTCTTAACGGTTGGTAATTGGCGGATAAGGTAAAACTTATTAGCAGATTATAATAAATTTATGAAGGAGTTTTTTAAAAATGGAAAAAGGATTATAGCGGTCACATAATACGAAAAAGCGAGAAAGAAAATACGGAGGATATTTATGAAAGCTATAAGTTACGGTAATTCCTATGAAATTTTTGACGATTCACTGAAAACATACGAAAAGCTGCCGCCGCAGAATTATATTGTGCGGTTTGCAAAGGAGAAAGGTTTTTTCCTTGAAAAATACCCGGATATGGAAATAAAGGAAAGCAAAATTTACGGCATACATACCGAAAAGGTCAAAAAGGTATTAAAAACATTTACTTCTTTTGAAAGAAACCTCGGCGTTATTTTAAGCGGAGATAAGGGTATAGGCAAATCTCTTTTCGCAAAGCTTGTCTGTATTGAGGCTATTGGGAAAGGGTATCCCGTCATAGTGGTTGACAGATATATTCCGGGCATAGATTCATACCTTAACTCGATAGAACAGGAAGTAGTGGTTTTATTCGATGAATTTGATAAAACCTTCTGCAATAATGACAATAACGGCATGTCTCCGCAGACTTTAATGCTGAGTTTGTTCGACGGTATATCCGTTGGCAAAAAACTGTTTCTTATTACCTGCAATGAAATAAGAAAGCTGAACGATTACCTTATTAACCGACCGGGCAGATTTCACTACCATTTCAGGTTCGATTATCCGTCTTACGAAGAAATACAGGAATATCTGCAAGATAAGCTTGACGAAAAGTATTACGGTGAAATAGAAGGCGTAGTGGCATTTTCAAGAAAGGTAAATCTAAATTATGACTGTTTAAGGGCAATAGCGTATGAAATTTCAAACGGACAGACGTTTAAGGAGGCAATAAAGGATCTGAACATTGTTAACATTGAAGCGGTAAGACATGACATGGTACTGCATTTTGAGGGCGGCGCCACACTGTCTGTGCGAGGTGTGTATATTGACTTTTTCTCTCAGGAAAAGGCGGGAGCATATCTTTACGACAATTTGGGGAACAGCCATTGCAAAGTCGCTTTCGATGTGAAAAACTGTATTTTTGACAGCAGGCTTATGACTAATGTTGTTAAAGCAGAGGATCTGAACATAGAGTTTGGCTGCTATGATGACAGCGATAGCGAAACTACCGAAAAGTTCAAACAGCTTAAACCGTCTTATCTTACGGTTACGCGCGAAACGAATACGAATATTCACTATGCGGTTTAATGTTAATAATAAGGTTTTATTAGCTTTAATGAAAAGTATTACCCCGAAAAGCTTGCCAGCGGCAATTGATATGTGTTATAATGCCGATATAATGCGACACCACTGAATTTCAATAAGGAGATTATTTAACGTTTCATAAGATTAAAGATGTTATGCCATTGCCCGATTACCGTTTAGGCGTTCGGTTTTCTGAAGGGCGTACTAAAATTTACGATGTCAAACCGCTGTTTGATAAAATACCGGTATTTGCCGAGTTGAAAGACGGAAACAGGTTTGAAGATGTATATGTTGATGTCGGCGGAAACGGTATTGCGTGGAATGACCGCATTGATCTTTCGTGTGAGAAATTATGGGACAACGGCATTTTGGAAGTGTAAAAGAAAATGTCAAGAGCGCTCAGGTTTACCGGGCGCTTTTGCTTTGAAATTTCGTGAAAACAGGCGGCAATAAAATCAGGAACTTAAAATCAGATAAAAGATATTGTAAATCGGATAAAGATTAGCTGTTGTGCAACCTGCCGTATTATGTTAAAATGATTTCGGTAAGGTGGGAGAAGTATGCGGCACATAACGATAGGCAGAAAATATAACGAAGGCAAGGTTGCAAAAATTGAGTGCGTTAGAAATGACCGACTTCAAAACATTGATATAAAAGGTAAATGCTTTGATGCGTTAAAATCACTAAGCCTTAATAACATGAAAGATATATTGATTAAAGCAGATAAGGCAATAAACAAATTGAAGGATTAAATTCTTAAAAAAGAAAGAAACGAGGAATGTGACATGGGAAAGACTACTAAAGAAATAGCAGATGAGATATTAGATAGAAACAATAGTGAAAATTATATAAAGGAAAGAAAACCTAAATCGCCAAAAATATTATTATTTTTACTTATTGCAATATTTCTGACCACCATTGGAACTATGGCGTGTATCGGGTCGTTATCAGACAACAAGGTGAGTTTTTTATCCAACCTAATTACCATAGGAATCACCGTAGCTATATTCTATATAACGATACATAATGAAAAAAGAAAAGAATATAAATTAGCACGTAAAAACGCCCTTTTGCTTTCTGAAATATTAGATTCTATAACTAAACAGCTTTCACAAATTGATAACGGGTATAAGATAATAGTTTTTTATCCTCAGGAATGGTTAGAGTATTTCAAACAGTGTTCGTTGTACTTGAAATACGATTATTTTGATATCTTAGTTAACGAAATAAACACAGTTAATTTAATCAACAATGCTATTGAAATGGGAAATGAAGAACTTCTATGCAAATTGTTAGAGGAACGCAGAAATAAAATCAAAGATTCTGCAGCTGATTTTGATATATTTGCGGTGTGTCACAATTTGAGAATGTTTGCACTTGAAAAGCCCGAGGATAGCTCTTGGAAAGAACAAAAAATATATAAAGAGTTTGACCAATTCGTATTGGATAATTATACTACTAAGATCAAACAATTAACAGAAAACCATTTAAAGGAATTAAATGGCAGTTGTGATGTTGATATTATGCAGCACTATGTTGTTGAAGAATTAAGAAAAGAGTCTGCGTTTAAAAGTGGCAAATATAATCATATAGCAATGCAAAACAAGGCAATTTTTAAACCCATTTTTAAAGTGTATCTTTGTTTAACCGAAGAAGATAATTTTAGTTTATGTTGGAATGTTCTTACTTTGAAGAATAGCAACAAATAGAAATTGTATTGCTGATTGTAGAAAGATAAAACCGATTTCAATTTTCTTGCGTATAGAAAACATCATTATTATAATATTAAAAATTTCACAACAAAACGCGGCGGGAAGTAATTTCCTGCCGCTAATTTTTTATATAACCAAATTATGTTTTGAAACAGTTTCGGGAATTTAAAATTACAGGTAGAGGTATTTTTATTTTTTCATATCCCGAACAATAGCGTTTATGTGCTCAAGCTGC
>ENA-OURZ01000331-OURZ01000331.1-human-gut-metagenome-genome-assembly--contig:-NODE-331-length-65195-cov-3.735201_pt1 | contig 65195 bp, 55 predicted proteins | sample MGYA00242073_ERZ509195 | MGnify/ENA primary metagenome ERZ509195 (study PRJEB26280, sample SAMEA2338837) | human gut metagenome | biome: human gut; feature: human-associated habitat; material: faeces... | reverse complement strand
CGAATATCCGCTGGTGAACAGCGTGCGTTCGAACTGGCCGTCGCCCATCTTCGCCATGCCGTCCACCATCTGCACGGAGCCGAGGGTGTGGAACAGGCGCGACACATTGGCGGCTTCATCGTTCTGCTGCGGGTAATGCGCGTTGGTGTAGGCCACACGAACGAAGCGCGACGGGGAACTCACGTCGCCCGGGATGCCATGCATGCCCACACCCGCACCCCAGGCGGTCAAGGAGGCCTTGCCCCATGAAGTCGGTTCGGCCATCTCGTTGCTGACGCACATGTAGTTGCGCAGGTTTTCCATATGGAAGTCGAACGTCGGCTGATTGGTCAGCACATCGACGTCATCATGATGCACGTGCATGCCATCGGCCATCTGCTCGACGACGATGCTGCGCTTGCCGTCGCCGATGAACCAGTGCAGCAGAGACTCCTGCTGTCCCGGCACGATCTGGGAGACGAGCGTCACGTTCCTGAGCGCCTCCTCGACCTCGTCGACGGAGTCGAAATTACGCGCCACCCACAGCGGAAATTCGAACGTGGCGACGTTTTCCGTGCCTTCGACCGGTTCGTGGACGAACGAGGCATAGCCGGGGAAATTCAAGCCGGCGATGGCCAGACCATGTTCATTGGCGCAGTCGAAATACATCGGCCTATCGGCCATGACCACACCCACGCCGATCACCGCGTTCGGCTTCGCCTTGCCGCCCGCACCAAACACCGTGTTATAGTGGTAGCCGCGCGGAGTAACCAGGATGGTCTCCCCATATGAGAAACTCCAGTCGAGATTACGGCCGAAATAGGTGTTGCCCTCATCATCGGAGAAACGGACACCAGTGCACATAACGGACTCCCTTCCATCGCTTTGGTTGGCTTGCACGTTCATGATACCCATCGGCCGCTGGGAGAACTCTGGGTTTCGCCAGCAGATTAACGTGCGGCGCGACGCATTGAGATGCGCCGCGCCGCGATATGCGTCAACCTTGCGTACCGCGGAACAACGGTTCCGCATTGCGCCAGATACGGCGCGTGGTGGCGGGGTGGTTCATCGAATACAGGTGGACGCCGTCCACGTCGTGGGCCACGAGGTCGGCGATCTGCTCGGAAGCGTAGAGGATGCCGGCGGCACGCAGGGACTGGATGTCGTCCCCCCACTTGTTCAGCAGGGTGTTGAGCCTGTCCGGGATGCGCGAGGCGTTGCGCTCGGCCATGCGACGCACGGACTTGGCTCCACGCACCGGCATGATGCCCGCCTCGATCGGCACGGTGATGCCGGCGGCGCGCGCCTTGTCGAGGAAGCGGTAGAAGTCCTCATTGTCGTAGAAGAGCTGGGAAATCAGGTGAGTGACGCCGGCATCAACCTTGATTTTGAGGTTTTCGATGTCCTGGTCCAGCGAGTCAGCCTGATAGTGGCCTTCCGGGTAGCAAGCACCAAACACCTTGAAGTCCGGCTTCACGGAGCGGATGTATGACACGAGGTCGCTGGCGTGGTTGAACTCGCCGACCAGCTGCTCGCCGTCGATGTAGTCGCCGCGCAGCGCGAGCACGGCGCTCACGCCGGCTTCCTCGAACATGTCGAGAGCCTCATCGATCTTGGCCTTGTCGGAGTAGAGCGCGGTCAGGTGGGCGACTGCAGGGATGCCGTATTCCTTGCTGATCGTGTGGGCGATGCGCGCGGTGGCGGTGCGGTCGGAATGGGTGCCGTGACCGTAGGTCACGGAGATGAAGTCGGGGTTCAGCCCTTCGAGTCCGTCGAGGGTGTCGTAGATGGTGCCGACAGGCGCGTTGCGCTTCGGGGGAAAGACCTCAAGGGTGAACATCGGGGAATGCATGCTGATTTCCTTACATAAACCCGAGCTCCCTCATCCAGAGGGAGCTCGGTGATTTCCGCTACTTGTCGAGCTTGGCGCGCACGGCCTTGGCGGCGGCGACCAGGTTCTCCAGGCTCGGCCAGGTCTCGGCGTTACCACGGGTCTTCAGACCGCAGTCAGGGTTGATCCACACCTTCTTGACGTCCATCTTGTCAAGGATCTCGTAGATACGATCCTCGATCTCCTTCTCGGAAGGAATACGCGGGGAGTGAATGTCGTAGACGCCCGGGCCGGCCTCGGTCTCGAAGTGCGCGTCATGAATGGCGTCGAGCACCACCAGATCGCCACGGGAGGCTTCGAAGGAGATCACGTCGGCATCCATCGCGTCGATGTCGCGGATGATGTCGTTGAACTCGGAGTAGCACATGTGGGTGTGGATCTGGGTGGTCGGCTTGACGGCGGAGTGCACCAGACGGAAGGCCGGAACGGCCCAGTCGAGGTACTTGACGTGCCAGTCGGACTTGCGCAGCGGCAGCTTCTCACGCAGGGCGGCCTCATCGATCTGGATGACCTTGATACCGGCGGCCTCGAGATCGAGCACTTCGTCGCGGATGGCGAGGGCGAGCTGCTTGGTCTGCTCCTCGTGGGTGATGTCCTCGCGCGGCCAGGACCAGTTGAGGATGGTCACCGGGCCGGTGAGCATGCCCTTCATCACATGGTCGGTCTTGGACTGGGCGTACGCGGACCATTCCACGGTAATCGGGTTGGCGCGGGAAACGTCGCCCCAGACGATCGGGGGCTTGACGCAACGGGTGCCGTAGGACTGGACCCAAGCGTTCTTGGTGAACAGGAAGCCGTTGAGGTTCTGGCCGAAATATTCGACCATGTCGTTACGCTCGAACTCGCCGTGGACCAGCACGTCGAGGCCGATCTCCTCCTGCTTCTTGATGACGGCGTCGATCTGGGCTTTGATGAACTCGTCGTAGGCTTCCTTGGTGACCTCGCCCTTGCGCAGCTTGGCACGCTCGGCGCGAATCTCCTTGGTCTGGGGGAAGGAGCCGATGGTGGTGGTCGGCAGCAGCGGCAGGCCGAGGGCCTCGCGCTGCAGGGCCTGACGCTCCTCGCGGGCAGGCTGACGCACGTAGTCGGCGTCGGACAGCTTGCCGATGCGCTCGGCGACGGCCGGGTCGGCGGCCACGCGGGTGCCGTCGAACAGAGCCTGGTTGGCGGCGAGGGCGGCGGATGCCTTCTTCTCGTCCTCGGTGGCGTCGGCCAGGGCGGCGACTTCCTTGAGCTCGTCGAGCTTCTGGACGGCGAACGCGAAGTGCTTGAGGTCTTCGGCCGGGATGCCGGTCTCGCCTTCGGTGCTGAACGGCACGTGCAGCAGGGAGCTGGCGGTGGAGACGGCGACGTTCTTGGTGACCTGCTTCAGCGCGTCGACCAGGCCGAGGCTCACGGCGTAGTTGTTGCGCCAGATGTTGCGGCCGTTGATCACGCCGGCGAAGATGGTGGTGTTGGAGGCCACGCCATACTTGGCGACGGCTTCGAGGTTCTCCTCGCGACCTTCGTTGAGGTCCAGGCCGATGCCGTCGAAGCCGAGCAGGTTGACGGTCTCGTACACGTCGGCGATGTGGCCGAAGTAGGTGTTGAGCAGCACCTTGACATTGCCCTTGGCGGACAGGATCTTGGTGTACAGGGTCTTGAAGAGTTCAACGTCGCCCGGCTCCTTGTCGAGCACGAGGTACGGCTCGTCGAACTGGACCCATGCGGCGCCGAGCTCGTTGAACTTGGCGAGCACTTCGACGTAGACGGCGGCCACGGCGTTGACCAGGCCCTTGTCGAGCTCGAGTTCGGTGGCTTCCGGGGTACGGGCGAGCTTCAGGAACGTGTACGGGCCGATGAACACGGGCTTGGTGTCGATGCCCAGCGCCTTGGCCTCGTTGAACTCGTCGAACGGCTTGGTGGAGTTGAGCTTGATCTCCGCGGCCGACTCGACTTCGGGCACCAGATAGTGGTAGTTGGTGGTGAACCACTTCTTCATCGGCAGGGCGGTCACGTCGCCCTTGTCGCCCTGGTAGCCGCGGGCCATGGCGAAGAGCGTGTCCTCCTGGTTGTCGAAGGAGAGACGTGCGTAACGCTGCGGAATCACGTTGAGAAGGATGGCGGTGTCCAGCATCTGATCGTAGTAGCTGAAGTCGTTGCTGGGAATGAGGTCGATGCCGGCGGCCTGCTGCAGCTTCCAGTGCTTGGCGCGCAGTTCGGCGGCGGTGGCCTTGACGGCGGCGAGGTCGTTGGCACCCTTCCAGTAGCCTTCGATGATCTTCTTCAGTTCGCGGTTCTGCCCGATGCGGGGGAAGCCGGAGACGGAAGTCAGAGTGGACATGAATCCTCCAATGTATGCGTTCGTAACCCGACTTAGGGTAGCAAAACATCCGGATTCCGGCCCTTATAAATGGCCGCAGAGTGTCGTTATAGATGGAATTTATATCCGCTTTAGTCGAAGTCTTTCACATTGATGACCGCGAGCAGTTCGCCGCTGTGCACCTGCCATTCGTCGAACGGTTTGTTCGATCCCATGATCACGATGGATGCGGGCGAAAGTCCCAAATTCAGCAGGTCGAGTCGTTCGCCGTCGGAGTCGGCGGAGGCGAGCCATTGGGCGCTGATCGACACAGTCGGCTCGTGGCCCACGATCATGAACACGCGATTCTTGGCCTTGACGTGGGCGAGCTCGTCGAACACCGCCTGCACTCCCCCGTCATACAGGCTGATGCGGTAGTCGACGATTGGCTTGTCGCCAAAGGTCTTGAGCATGCGGTCCAACGTCTGGCGCGTGCGGGTAACGGACGAGCAGGAGATTTGGTCGGGCACCAGTCCCAACGACTCGATGCCCTTGCCCACGGCCTTCGCCTGTTTCAGACCTTTGTCGGTGAGCTCGCGCTCCGAGTCACCCTTGTCGCCGAACGGCTCAGCCTTGGCATGCCTCATGATGATGAGAATATGGTCGTATTTCTTCGCCGCTTTGGCGACTTTACTCAGCTTGATGCCCATCCGTGGCTCCCTTCACGAACCGTCTGCCCGGTGTGGCGGTGTGGCGGTGTGGTATTGCTTCCAGTATAGAGGTGTGTGAGCGTTCACAAACTCATCGTTTGGCGGTTATTCGTGCGTATTGCCAAGTTCTCCCACCTGACGGTCGAGGTCGCGCAACACCTTACGTAGTTTGTGGTCGGAGATGTCGCGCAGTTCCAGTTCCTCGATCTGCGCTTCACGCTGTTCGTCGGTGAGCGAGTCGATGTCGGTCTGTGTGTCCTTGGTCACGCGATCGCGCTTTCTGAGCGCCTCGAACCCGGAGGCCATGGCGCGCGAGATAACAAGGAAACCGGTATGACCGATCATCTGGTGGTCGGGGCGTACGGCGAGGCCCTGGGCCTTCCATGTGCGTTCGAACGATTCCTGGATCTGCGGCTCGGTCCAGCAGCCGGCCGCGCGCAGGGCTTCGGCCATGCGGCTCATCTGCGTGGTGGTAGTTACGTAACTGACCAACACGCCGCCGGGGGCAATCACGCGGTATGCCTGCTCGAGCCTGTTCCACGGGTCGAGCATGTCGAGCATGATGCGGTCGAACCAGTGTTCGGGCAGTTCGGCGGCAACGGAATCGAAGTCGCCGGTTTTGAGATCCCACCAGCTGGGGGCCTCGCCATAGTACAGCGTGGCATTGGCTTGGGCGACCTTGGCGAATTCGGGGCGCAGCTCGATCGTGGTCAGGTGGCCGCGCTCGCCCACGGCGTCCAGCAGGTTCACGCTCATCGCGCCCGAGCCGGCACCGGACTCAAGCACGCGCATGCCGGAGCGGATGTCGCCGAGCTGAATAACTTGGGCGATGTCCTTCGGATACATGATCTGCGCGCCGCGCGGCATCGAAAGCACATAATCGGCCAGTCGCGGGCGCATCACCGCATACTCCCAGCCGCCGATGGCGCGCGACGATTTCCACGGCTTGTTCTTGTCTTTCTCGGGGTAGACCTGATTGACCTGTGCCTCGCGCTTGGCATGCACGGTGAGGATTACGGTGCCTTCGGTCTTGCCAATCACATCGTCATGCAGAATCAGGCCATGCTCGGTCTGCGTGGAGCCGCCGGCCACAAGCTGATCGGTGATCTTCTTGCCCTTGCGGTCGGTGAACTGCACTTTCTCGCCTGCGGTGAGAGGCCCGCGCCTCGGCTCCATAACTTGCTCCTTGCGTGCTCGGTGGGTCAATCGCTACAAGTCTAATGCATGTAAGCTCGCTGGTGAGGTGATGACGATGCGAATGCAGATGACAAGCCAGATCGATGCCGGCGGCAATGACCCCATTTTCCTGATGTTCCACGGTTACGGCAACGACGAAAGCGAGATGATGCGGATTCTCGACGCCGTATATGCGCCGACGCGAGCCGATGCGGCCCCGGCCGCAATTGCCGCCGTACCCAGCTATATCTCGTTCCGCGCCACCTACGCGAGGCCCTATATGGGCGGCAATTACTGGTATCCCGACGGCTGCGGCGTGGACGAGCGCCAACGCGAATGCGCGGCGGTCGGGGATGCGGTGGCTTCACTGCTGGACGCCTCGGCATTCGCCCATCGCAGGAAGATATTGATCGGTTTCTCCCAAGGCGGTTATCTGTCGTATCGTCTGGTCAAGGTGCATCCGACGTTGTTCGATGCCGCGATCCTGCTCAGTCCTTCGTTCATGGGCGAGGAACAGGCGGCGCTTGACTCCCCTGCCCGATTCTTCCTGGCGTATGGCGCGCAGGACCGCACGATTCCGCTGCCCGACCAGCAAACGGCCCATCAGGTCCTTGAACGGGCCGGACATCTGACCTATCGCGAGTATTCCGGCATGGCCCATGCCATCTGTGATGAGGAAATCGCCGATATCCGGGATTTCCTACGTGCCATATGATGCCGGTGAGTGAAACACGGGTTGTCGAGTGGTTCCGCAATCACACCAACGGATTGCCGGCTGCCTGATACAGCGACCACCAGTCACGGCGTTCGAGTTCGATATCGGCACCGGCCGCCATCTGGCGGATGCGCTCCGGTGTCATTGAGCCGAGCAACGGCTGGATACCGGCGGGATGACGCAGAATCCAAGCGACGGCAATGCCGTTGGGCGTGGAACCGTATTTGCCGGCAAGACGGGTCAATTCGGCGTTCAGCTCGGGGAAATGCTCGTTGCCGACGAACGGACCGTATTCCGTGCCGGATTGGAATGGGCACCATGCCTGAATGGTCATATGCTTCAGCCGTGAATAAGGCAGGATGCCACCGGTGCGATCGGCTGCGGGATCGCTCGCCATATTGAATTGGATTTCAGCGTCGAGCATCTGCGTATGCATCAGGCCGAACTGCAGTTGGTTGATTTCCAATTTCTGACGAAGGCCGCTTTGCAACAGTTCGATCTGCCACGGGCCCATATTGCTGACTCCGAAATGACGCACTTTGCCACTTGATTCCAACGCGTCGAATGCTTCGACGACCTCGTTCAACTCAAACAGCGTGTCAATACGGTGCAGCAGCACGGCGTCGACGTAATCCGTCTGCAAAGCCTCAAGCTCGTGATCGAGTGCGTCAATCAGATGCTTGGCGCTGAAGTCATATCCGTTGGCGCCGCCATCGTTTTCGCCGAAACTGTAGTCGATGCCGAACTTGGTTTGGATGAAGATGGTGCTGCGGTCGAGTCCTGCGTCCTTCCACGCTTGGCCGAAACGCTTCGAACTGGCGTGCGCGGCATGATCATGGAATCCATAGATGTCCGCCGTGTCGAAATAGTCGATGCCAGAATCATGGGCCACGGCCACGGTACGTGCCGCATCGGCGGCATCCAGCGCGTCCATGCGCATCACACCCAGCGCCACTCGTGACGCAATCATGCCGGATTGTCCGATTTCCTGAGTCTTCATAGTGTCTCATTTCTGTTATCGTGAATCGGCGAACGGGCACTGTCCGCCTCGTTGCCGGGCAGCAATCTCCATTGCCGCGGCTTATGTCACCTTATCGCTTGAAGTGCACTTGAAGGCAACTCGCAGGCAGGCAGCGCGCGCTGCCGGGCGCGTCTTCGCGTCTTCATGTCTTCGCTGTGATCGAGACATCGTTGTGCCGTGATCATGCCTATTTCTTGTATGATGACCTCTATAGCAACAGAGCTAGGGGGATTCCATGAACACTACCGATTCATCCAAAGTCAGTGATGCCAACGCCGGCGCAAACAATGTCATCCATATCCCGCACAATCCCACGCTTGCCGGATTGGCCACGCTGACCCGCAACGTGGCGTACAAGACCGGGGCCGATAACCTGGTGATGGATATCATCTCACCACAATCCACCGGCGATGACGATGACCGCCGCTACCCCACCGTGGTATTCGTGCAAGGCAGCGCCTGGACCACGCCGCATCGCGACTACGAGATCCCGCAGCTCTCGGCTTTGGCCCGCGAAGGCTTTGTGGTGGCTACGGTGAATCATCGCGATGCCTCGAGCGACCCCCACGACATGTTCCCCGCATATCTCGAGGACGTCAAAGCAGCCATCCGCTATCTCAGGGCAAACGCACGTCAATGGCACGTGGACCCCGACCGTCTCGGTATCTGGGGCACGTCGTCCGGCGGTAACACGTCGCTGCTGGTGGGGTTGACCGCCGACGATCCGAGGTATGAGGATGGCACCAATGCCGATGAAAGCGATGCGGTGAAGTACGTGGTCAGCTGCTTCCCGCCCACTGACATGCTTGAAGCTGTCGACGCATTCGACGATGAGACCAATCCATTCCGGCTGTATTATTTCGGCCCGTTCGCGGCCGTGGTGGGTGCGACCCATGAGACCGGCATCAATGCCGAGGTCCGTCAGCGTGCGGCTGATATGAGTCCCTACCTGCAGGTGCGGGATGACCAGCAGTATCCGCCGATGCTCCTGTTGCACGGTACCGCCGACACCGTGGTCCCCTATCATCAATCCGTCAAGATGCGCGACCAACTGGTCGAGCACGGCGTGGACGCGCAGCTGGTGCTAGTCGACGGCGCCGAACATGAGTACGATTTCTGGAGCCAGCAGGTCTTCGACGTGATCTTCGATTTCATTCGTGAGCGGAGCTGAACACATCATGCTTTTGGGCAGATAGTGCGACCCAAACATCCCGTTGTCTACTTAGAAGTGCAACACCCTTTAAAAAGGATGTTGCACTTCTAAGTAGACAACGGGCCGCGTGGGTCGTTCGCCCGGCTGCCCTACGATAGAGGGTGTCGCCGTATTCCCAACGGCGCAGTCCGTGCCCGGGACGAGGGGCTCGGCCGAATGGCGCGACGATGCGCCTTGAAGTTAAGGAGTCATGATGAAGTCATGGAGATTCACCGGCACCAATGAACCATTGCAGCTCGCCGAGCTGCCCGAGCCGACCGCCGGACCGGGGCAGGTCGTCGTCGACGTGAAGGCGGCCGGCATCTGCCACACCGATGTGGGCATTCTCACCGATCCGGGCTGGATGACGATGCTGGCGCAGGTGCCGGTCACGCTCGGCCACGAGGATGCCGGCGTGATCAGCCAAGTCGGCGAGGGCGTGGACGATTTTCAGGTGGGCGACCGCGTGGCGATATGCCCGACCACGCCGGCCGGCTGCCCCGGGTCCTCCTTCGACGGCGGATTCGGCCCGAAGATCGTGGTGGGCACGCAGGCGCTGGTGCGCATTCCCGACGAGGTGGATTTCGTCAACGGCGCCGCGGCCACCGATGCGGGCATGACCTCGTACGCGGCCGTGGTGCGCCGTGGCGGCGTGAAGGCCGGCGACAGGGTCGGCATCATCGGATTGGGCGGGTTGGGCCAGATCGGCGCCCGCGTGGCCCATCTGCTGGGCGCCGAGGTGCATGTGGCGGAGATCAAGGAGGATATCTGGCCGCTGGCCAAGGAACTGGGTGCGGTGGACGCGCGCCGGTCCATCACGGACTATCCGAGGGGATTCTTCGATGTGATCGTCGACTTCGCTGGATTCGGCGACACCACCGCCGACGCGGTGGACGTGATCAGGCTGGGCGGCGTGGTGGTGCTCGTCGGCATGGGCCGGTTGGAAACCACCATCGATGCCAAGTCGCTCATCGTCAACCAGTGCGATCTGCGCGGATCCAACGGCGGCACGCCCGACGACATCCGAGGCGTCTACGAGCTGATGCGCACCGGCAAGCTCACGCCGGTCACCACGACCGTCTCGTTCGACGAGGTGCCGGAGGCGATCGAACGGCTGGAGCGCGGCGACGTGGTCGGCCGTCTGGTCATCAGCTACGAGTGAGGGATGGAGTCAGCTGGGACAGCGTACTTCGGCTATGCTGTCCCGACCATTCGCCTAGAGGAATGGTTCGTCGGTTCACGCCCTCGCTGGCGGGAGCATGAGCCGACTCACGATCCGGCTCGGTCAGTCTCCGGCAACGGGGCGTGGGCCGGGGGTCATACTGCGTAGGCTGACCAGCGGCCGTGGGTGTGCTGCACTTTGATCGGCATGCCGAACAGGTCTACGTGGACGACGTGAACATCACAGAAGTCACCACCACCGCGATCCACCCGGCTGAAGGCATCTACAAGAACGGCGACTGCGAGGACAAACAACAACTGCTCGACGAAACCAAGGCCGAGCTCAAACGCCGCAGCACGCCCACGGTCAGCTACGAGGCCGACGTGCTCACACTCACCAAGGCCGGCATGGACACCGCCGGCGTCGCATTGGGCGACCGCGTACTGCTCGTGGACACCACATTCACGCCCGACCTGCGGCTCGCGGGCCGTGTGCTCCAACTGGAGGAGGACCTGCTCGACCCCGCGCTGACGGTCATCACCATCGGCAACATCATCGAACGGTTCACCGCCTCAAGCCGCAGTGCCGAGCAACGCCTCGACCGGGTGATCGCCGGCACCGCCACATGGCAAAGCACCAGCCAACAGGTCACGCAGAACGCATCCAAATGGGATCAGGTCGCACAGACCGTCGTGGACAACAGCGGCAAGTGGAACGCCGCCGCCGGCACCCTCGAACAGAAGTCCTCAAGCTGGGACAACGCCGGCACGACCCTTGCCGCCAAGCAACCCGTCTGGGATGCGACCGCAGCGACCGTGAACGCGAAAGCCAAGACGTGGGACGATGCGGCCACCATCACCGCCAACCATGCCCAAGTCATCCAGCAATCGACCATCGGCGTCACCTTCCACTATGAAGACCTCGCCATCACCCTAGGCGACGCCATCAGTCTCACCGACGCTTCAGGCACATGGACGTTCAAGGACGGTGCGTTCGTCAAACAGGAACCGGAACCTACTGAATAAGGAGCCATCGTGGCACGCTATGAAATCGAGAAATACCGCACCATCGAAGCCACGCTCGACCTCGCCAACGACTACGCGCCACCGATACGGCTCAACGCAGGCGACTTGGATGGGCGCGTCCTCAAGTTCAACATCACCGACGGCGGCAACGACGTAGACGACCTCAACGGCTTATCAGCACGACTGACATGGAACCGGGACCCCACAGACCCGAACAGCGGCGGCGGATTCACCGACATGACCAAAACCGCCGGCACCGACAACCCCACCGGCGTGTACCGTGTCAGCTTCACCACGCCTGTGCCGCGCTCACTGCTGCAGGACGCCGGCGAGCGCACCGTGCTCGGCATCGACATCGAGGATGCGGACGGCAGCATCATCTCCAGCCGCAACATTCCCGTTATGGTCGAACCGGCGCGTGTGAATCCGAAGGCCCCTGGAATCGCGGATCCACTCAAAGATCTTCACGACACCATCGACGAAGCCAAACAGATAATCGCCGAAGCGAGCATCGACATCGGCACCGTCACCACGCTCACACCGGCGAAGAAGGCCACGAGCGCCTTGGCCGGCACCGGGCTGAAGCGCAAACTCAACCTCGGCATCCCACGTGGCAGCAAGATCAGCAGCGTGACCGCCACGGCGCTCGACGCTGCGACGCCGACCGTGAACACCAGTACGGACGCGAACGGCGACACCATCATCGCGTTGGGTCTGCCGCGCGGCAAGCAAGGCGAGAAGGGAGATAAAGGCGACCCTGGCGATGCCGGCGGTCTGGCGACGGCTGATAAGGCGGGTATCGTCAGGCCGGGGCCGGATTTCAGCGTATGGTCGGACGGCGTTTTGTATCTGAAGGATAACGCCCGGTCATACTCGAAGACTGGTCTTTATGCCTCGCCGTTCAATGTCGGTACGCTTCTTGTCTACAGAGGTATGGGCATCTACTACGAGCCGATAATCACGCTTTCCCCGAACCCGGAATACCGGAACACACCTAGTGTCGAAGGGCCTGTGGAGATTCAGGTGCTGCCGGATACCTTTGAGTTTTCGCCCGCGAATACGTATGCCGTCAGATTCCTCACGATGGTGTTGGTTTCCTCTCGGGGACTGACCGACGGTGTTTCTTGGGTCGGAGTCAAAGCCACTCCTGTTGAAGGCACCGGCAACATCTCTCTTGAGTTCTTCGACAGCTTGGAGGAGGCGACCCCATACACTTTGTACGTAAGCAGCAGCGGCGCCACTACGGCGCGAGTCTGTTCGCCATCTTTCACTTTCAGAGTCGTGGGCGCAGTAAGGAAATGAGTCTCACCACTACGCATCCGCTAATTCTCATCCTGTGCACGGTCATCGGCAGCGGCGCCGTCACCTCGCTCGTCTCATGGCTGCTGCGTCGCATCGACCAACGCCGGAACCTCGAACAGGCGATAGCCGAGTCCGCGACCATCCGCCGGCTCGAACTGGAGATCTACCGGCAGAGCCTGTTCCTTCCCACCACGAGCCGTATGCAGCACGAACACCAACTCGACGCCGGCAAGGCATACACGGAGCTCGGCGGCAACGGGCCCGGTCACGTGCGCTGCCAGCAACTCGAAGACGACTACCGGCACAGGCTCGACACCGACGACTGGAACTACCGACCACACCACCCATAACTGAAGAACAACAGAACAGACCGATCAGTCAAAACCGGAAAGCCCCATGCGACGCCAATCGCAATGGGGCTTTCCCCATAAGAGAGGACAAAGGCATGTCCAGAATCAGACACCGACTACTCGCCATAGTGGCGCTGCTGCTCGCCATGTTCACCGTCACGCCCAGCGCGATGGCCGACATGCGCGGCATCGACGTATCCGGCTGGCAGTCTCCGACCGTCACCTGCACCGCCGACTACGACTTCGCCGTGGTCAAGGCCACGCAGGGCACCGGCTTCACCAACGGATACATGACCAGCCAGGCACGCTGCGTGCAGCAGCGGGGCAAGAGCCTCGGCTTCTACCACTACGCCGGCGGCGGCAACGCCACCGCGGAAGCCGATTACTTCGTGAACGCCGTCCGGCCGTATCTGGGCCGTGCGGTGCTCGTGCTCGACTGGGAGGGCTACCAGAACGCCGCGTGGGGCGATTCCAACTGGGTGCGCGTCTTCGTGAACAGAGTCCACGAGAGGACCGGCGTATGGCCGCTCGTCTACACGAGCGCCGCCTACCTGTACCAGATCCCGGCCGACGTGCGCAGCCACTGCGGATTATGGGTCGCACAGTACGCCAACAACAACGCCACCGGCTACCAGACACGACCGTGGAACTACGGGCGCTACGGCGAAGCCATGCGCCAGTACACCAGCAACGGCCGCATCAACGGCTACGCGGGCCCGCTGGATCTGAACTACTTCCGCGGCACCACCACACAGTGGAACAAGTACGCCAACCCCGGTACCGTTACACCCGCACCGGCACCACAACCCGCACCGCAGCCGTCCCGACCGAACATCGGTAATGGCTACAGCATGGTGGTGCGTTCCGGCGACACCATCAGCGGCATCGCCGCACGAACCGGACTATGGCCCGTGACCGCATGGAGCGTGCCCTCCGGGAACATCAACCGCATCTGGCCCGGCCAGACCGTCACCTACCGCGGCAACAGCACGCCGACCACGAGCACCGACGGGGGCACGCGGATTCACGTCGTGAAAAGCGGCGAGACCCTGAGCGGCATCTTCGGCGCTTCCGGCTGGCAGCACGTCGCCCAGCTCAACAACCTCAGGAACCCCAACCTGATCTACCCCGGACAGCAGCTGCGCTACTAGGCAGCTGCCATACCGACTGCGGCCTTCGGTACCACGCCGGAGGCCGCGCTTCCCATATCTGAAGCTAACCAACCAAGGAGAACATTTATGGATATTTCCGCAGCAACCACCCTCGCCGCCGGCATCGTCGCCCTCGTCGCGCCCGCGCTCGTGCAGGCGTTCAAGAAATACATCCCCGCCGACTACGTGGGACTGACCAGCCTCGGCGTGAGCATCCTGCTCGGCGTCATCACCATCGCCGCAACCAACGGCTTCCACGGCTACGGATGGGGCATCGTCCTCACCGGAGTCATCGGCGTGGCACAGGCCGTCTACACGCTCGTCAACCAGGCGTTCGACGGCAAGCTGAGCAAGGATGCTGCATTACACTAGTACCAAAGTGGCGGGATGACGACAGTCTTCAGATTGTTGTCATTCCGCGTGGTTGAAAGCAGTGCCAGTGCTTTCTCAGAGTGTTGTCAAGGAGCGCTTTCCATGACCGGTGGGCAAATGTCTGCAATAGTCACTGCGGCGAGGCAGGAGTCTTGAAATGGGCAACATTGATGATTCCGTCGACCTGAATGCCGACAAGAAGTTTTCCGTATTTGACGAGGCAATGTTCGAGCAAGCTGTTATCCAGCATCTGCAAACTTTGGGCTATGAATGGCTGTATGGCCCGAACGTGAAGCGCACGAATGAGTCATATCGTGACATCCTGCTGCCTGGCGTGCTGGAGGATTGCTTACGCCGAATCAATCCGAAGGCGCATTCCGCCGCGCTCGCTGAAGCGTTGCGGAAGATATCGGATATCGAAGGCGTGGATCTTTTGACCCGTAATATCCAGTTCATGGATTACCTCCAATCCGGCGTCGAAGTGTCATTCTTCGACGGGGAGAAGACCGACACCGATCATATAAGAATCGTGGATTTCGAGCATCCGGAACGAAACGTATTCAATGTGGTCAACCAGTGGACCTACGTCGAGTATGAAGAGAAGCGTCCCGATGTGATCGTGTTCGTGAACGGCATGCCACTGGTGGTGTTCGAGCTGAAATCCCCGTCAAGGGAGAACGTCGACGCGTCGGATGCCTACCTGCAGCTGCGCAACTACATGCAGGTCATCCCGTCCCTGTTCGCGTATAACGCGTTCTGCGTGATGACCGATATGAGCGATACCCGCGTCGGTACCATCACGGCCAGCGAGGATCGTTTCATGCAATGGAAGACCGCTGACGGCGATTACTCGAAGATCGCCAACAAGATCGCCATCCGGTGGACCACCTTGCTTGACGGCATGTTCCCGAAGGAACGGTTGCTCGACATTCTCCGCAATTTCATCTGCTTCTCCAAGTCCGAAGAGGGAACCGCGAAGATTCTCGCCGCATACCATCAGTACTTCGGCGTCCACAAGGCGGTCGACAGCACCCTGCATGCCATGAACAGCGATGGCAAGGCAGGCGTGTTCTGGCATACGCAAGGTTCGGGCAAATCGTTGTCGATGGTGTTCTACGCGCATTTGCTGGCCGAACAGGTCAGCAGTCCGACCATTGTGGTGACTACCGATCGCACCGATTTGGACGGGCAGCTATACAGCCAGTTCGCCAAATGCGCGGATTTCCTGCGCCAAACACCTCAGCAGGCGGCAAGCCGCGAGAACCTCATCGAGCTACTGAACAATCGGCAGGCGAACGGCATCGTGTTCACCACGATGCAGAAGTTCAGTGAGTCCGACGAACCGTTGTCCGAACGCCGCAACATCGTGGTCATGGCCGATGAGGCGCATCGCAGCCAGTACGGGCTGGAGATAAAGCTCCATACGGACGGCACGCATTCGGTGGGTGACGCGCTGAAGGTGAGGCAGGCGCTGCCGAACGCCTCCTACATTGGATTCACCGGCACTCCGATCGAGACGCAGGACAAGTCCACGCGTGAGATATTCGGCGATTATGTGGACGTGTACGACATGACGCAATCGGTCGAGGACGGCGCCACCCGCCCTGTGTTCTACGAGAGCCGTGTGGTGTCGCTCAAGCTGGATGAGAACGTGCTCCGCGAATTGGACGAGGAGTACGAGAACATTGCGGATGGCGTCGATGAGTCGGCCATTGATCGTAGCAAACATGATCTGGCGACGATGGACAGCATCCTCGGGGCTCCGGAGACCATTGATTCCCTGTGCCGCGACATCGTGAAGCACTATGAGGACAACCGCGCGGACGAGCTCACGGGCAAGGCGCTGGTCGTCGCCTACTCGCGGAACATCGCCATGCGCATGTACGAGAAGTTCCTCGAACTGCGACCGCAGTGGACGGACAAGATGCATGTGGTCATGACCTCCTCCAATCAGGATCCGGAGGAATGGCACAAGATCATCGGCAACAAGGCGCATAAGGCGGAGCTTGCCAAGGAGTTCAAGGACGACGACAGCCCGTTCAAGATCGCCATCGTGGTGGATATGTGGCTGACCGGCTTCGATGTGCCATCATTGTCTACGATGTACGTGTACAAGCCCATGAAGGGCCACAACCTCATGCAGGCCGTGGCACGAGTGAACCGCGTGTACAAAGGCAAGGAAGGCGGCCTGATCGTAGACTACATCGGCATCGCCGGAGCCCTGAAACGCGCGATGCATGACTACACCAAACGCGACCGCGAACGCTACGGCGACATGAACGTGGCCGACACCGCGTACCCGCTCTTCCTTGACAAGCTGAGCGCATGCAGGGACTTCCTGCACGGACTGGACTACCGGGATCAAATCCGCACCGATTCCGCCGAGCAGATGGCCGAAGCCATCGCGGACGGCGCGGACTTCCTGCTTGACCCGGAACGGGAGAAGGACCGCAAGGACTTCATCAAATGCGCCAAGGAGATGGCCCAGGCCTTCGGCCTGTGCCGCAGCATGGTCGCCGACGATCTGAAGATCGAAGAGGCATACATCGACGTGCTGCGCACGCAGCTGCTCAAAGTGCTGAACGCCAACCCCGGCAATCCCCGCATGTCCCTGAAGGAGATCAACAAGCAGATCGCCGCCATCATCGAGCAGGGCGTGCACAACGAGGGCGTCATCGACCTGTTCGAGGACCGCACGGTGGAGGTGTCACTGTTCGACGAGTCGTTCCTGGCCGAAGTCGCGCAGATGAAGCAGAAGAACCTCGCGGTCGAACTATTGCGGAAGCTCATCGACGATCAGGTCAAGGCATACCGCAAGAAGAGCGTGGTCAAGGCCGGCAAGTTCTCCGAGATGCTTCAACAGTCGGTGAACGCCTATCTCAACGGCATGCTCACCAACGCCGAGGTCATCCAGCAGCTGCTTGACATGGCCAAGGAGATCATGGAGGCGCGTCAGGAAGGCAAGGCGCTCGGTCTCGACGACGAGGAACTCGCCTTTTACGATGCCTTGACCAAGCCACAGGCCATCAAGGACTTCTACGCGAACGACGAACTGGTCGCCATCACGAGGGAACTGACTGACACGCTACGCAGGAACCGCACGATAGACTGGCAGAAGAAAGACGATGCTCGCGCGCGCATGCGCCGGTCGATCAAACGGTTGCTGAAGAAGCACAAGTACCCGCCGGACGAGGTGCCGGAGGCCATCGAGACGGTGATGCAGCAATGCGAACTATGGGTTGACTACGGAGAAGGAAACTGATTCATGGCGAAGAAGACAAGCACCCAAGCCCTCGGCTTCGAGGAACAGATCTGGGACGCGGCCTGCAAGCTGCGCGGCAACATCGACGCCTCCGAATACAAGAACGTCGTGCTGGGACTGATCTTCCTCAAGTACATTTCGGATAACTTCGAGGCCAAGCACGCCGAACTCGTGGAGGAAGGCGAAGGCTTCGAGGAGGATCGCGACGAGTACATGTCAGAGAACATCTTCTGGGTGCCGAAGGAGGCACGTTGGGAGGTCGTGGCCGCCGCCGCGCACACCCCTGAGGTCGGCAAGGTCATCGACGAGTCGATGAGGCTCATCGAACAGGAGAACAAGAAGCTCAAAGGCATCCTGCCGAAGAACTTCGCACGCCCGGAATTGGACAAGCGACGGCTCGGCGAAGTGGTCGACCTGTTCACCAATGTGAAGATGGCCGAAAACGGCGACACCCACGACCTGCTCGGACGCACCTACGAGTACTGCCTGTCGCAGTTCGCGGCGCAGGAAGGCAAGAACGCCGGCGAATTCTATACGCCGGAATGCGTGGTGAAAACACTGGTCAACGTCATCGAACCCTTCCGAGGACGCGTATACGATCCCGCCTGCGGTTCGGGCGGCATGTTCGTGCAGTCCGCCGAGTTCGTACGCAACCATCAGGGCAACGTCAACAACATCTCCGTCTATGGCCAGGAATCGAACCCGACCACATGGAAGATGGCCAAGATGAACCTCTCCATCCGCGGCATCGACGCCGACCTCGGCCCGAAGAACGACGACACGTTCTTCAACGACCTACACCGCACCGAACGATTCGACTACATCCTGGCCAACCCTCCGTTCAACATGTCGGACTGGGGCGGCGACAAGCTCAAGGACGATCCGCGCTGGGAGTACGGCATGCCGCCCGAAGGCAACGCGAACTTCGCGTGGATGCAGCATATGATCCACCATCTCTCCCAATCCGGCCGCATCGGACTGGTGCTGGCCAACGGCTCGCTGTCGTCGCAGACGAACAACGAGGGTGAGATCCGCAAGAACATCGTCAACGCCGGATTGGTGGAAGGCATCGTCGCCATGCCGACGCAGCTGTTCTTCTCCACACAGATCCCGGTCTGCCTGTGGTTCCTGAGCAAAGGACGCCCCGAAGGCTCCAAGACGCTGTTCGTGGACGCGCGCAACATGGGCACGATGATCAGCCGTTCACAGCGCACGCTCACCGACGAAGACATACAGAGGATCGCGTCCACATTCGACGCATTCCGTGACGGGACCCTGGAAGAGGAGAAAGGGTTCTCCGCCGCGGTGTCCATCGAGGACATCGCCAAACAGGACTACATTCTGACGCCCGGCCGATACGTCGGTATCGCCGACCAGGAAGAGGACGACGAACCATTCGACGAGAAGATGAAGCGCCTGACCGGCGAACTCGCCAAATGCTTCGAGGAATCCAACCGCCTGCAAACCGAAATCAAGAAGAACCTGGAGGCCATCGGATATGAAATTTAATACGTACAGGCTTTCCGAAGTTATTACTCTTGAAGACGCAAGAAGGGAACCCCTCTCCGCCGAACAGAGAGCAGCACGAAAAGGAATATATCCCTATTATGGAGCCCAAGGTGTAGTCGACTATCTAGATGACTACACCTTCGTCGGTGATAAACTTCTTGTCGCTGAGGACGGGGAGAATTTGCGTTCCAATAAACAACCTATAGCAAATTGGGCTACAGGAAAATTCCGCGTCAATAATCACGCACATGTACTTTGTGGTTCACCATTCTGCAATCTTAGATATCTCTGCTATCTCTTAAATGAGATGAATTTATCTGCATATATTACTGGATCAACTCAGCCAAAATTAAGTCAAAAATCACTCCTAAACATAGAGATTAGCCTTCCCAGCCGCAATCTACAGGATAAGATAGTCAGCTTTATTCAGCCGATTGATAATAAAGTCACGTGTCTCACCCGCACAAACGGCCATTTGTACTCGTCTGAGCTTGTTCTGGCGGCGTAGGCAATTCGACCTTGGATACGCCGATTTCGCCCGACATGAGCTTGGGGAGCAACGTACCACGAAGTTGTTCGAGGGTGGCAATTTCTCTTCTATTTGTTGAAATAAGATTCAGGACTCTGTTGGCTTCAGAAGAAAACGCCTTTACAACGTCATCAATAGCGGGAATTCTATAGGACATTATTTGTTTTTTGTCGCCGCGGGGCATCTTGGTTCCTTTAGAGCCAGCTACCGTATATTCAAAGAAAGCATCAGAATATAAAGTGAAATAAAGAAGAGATGCCATATCGTCTGATTTGGCCCGAAATGCTAACACATCATTTGAACAGGTGCCCATACAATCCGCAAACCATATCTTCTTAAAATATGGACGGATGTTTGATATTAGAATATCTCCGGGATGATAGACCGTTACCTTTCCGGAGGTGGGAAGCTTGGAGGCTATCTGCCTGCCTCTCTTATCGGCAATGAGACTTTCTGTTGAAACATAAGTTTCAAGAACAGCGTTTTCTATAGCGGTTTTATCGTTGACGAATTCGCAAATATCATTTAGATTGCAGTTCTTCTGATTCTTGGATAGCTCCACATACTTGGCTGACGTGAGCTCCAACAAATGGCCGTTTGACGAAGATTCTAGAACTGGCAATGATCCTTATTTATGTAGCTGTATCAGACAATAATGAATGCTGCTATCCATTGAGAATTGCAGGATGAGGAATGATGCTCGCGGTCGCATGACGCCGCGCGACGAAGACTGAGTTGCCGTCTTTGGTGTTCCTCAGTCATCCAGCCATCTCATCGTTGGAGAAATGATTGTCATCGTGTCTGTGACTCAGACACGATTCAGACACGATGACCTCTGAGAACGGCGAAATCAGCGGCAATTGACGAATCTCACGAAGATGATAGAATTGGCGTTATTGCAGCAAAAATGCAACTAACGAAGCTCGTGGAAGCTGACGAAGCGGTCTTTCAAAAGTGCAAGGGGTTACTCAGTCATTGCACAACCCAGATTGCGATGTCAGCTCAAACAGATTCATTTCGACCCAAGATGGCTCTCTGACTCAGGCTACTCCCACCCGTAACCGCCCAAATATTTCCAAACGACAATCCATGCAATTCTTTGGGCACAAGCCCGGTCTCCTCACTCACCGTAGAAACCGATATGCCCTTCTGCCTATTGGTATCAGCCACGAATCGGAATACCTTCGACTGTTCTGGGCGCAGATCACGTGGCTCGCCACTCTTGTATCCTTGAACCGTCAGTTCTGAGCAAACCTGCCGATATTCCCATTCAGACAATCGGCCCAGCTCATAGGCCCGGCGAGCCATAGCCATTGCGGAAACCTTGAAATAATGTTTCGCAGCCAAAATCTGCGACACTGAAGCGTGAGTCGGCACCATGCCCAGAACACGGCGCTTCGGCATCAAAAGATTCGCGGCGAACGAATGAGCTTCACCTTCGGTATCGCGCGTTACTGCGGCAGCTACATCCTCGGATACCATTTCACGCATCATCAGATGCCCATTCCATGTGCGATATCAAAACGGACACGTTCTGCGGTCTTGCCGAAATCTACCGTCACATATGGCACACTATTGAGCATAAAACGACGGCATAATCTGCAACGCATCAGCCAGCGCCGCTGTCTGCGACACCGGCGCTCCAGCTTCTTCATAATTGGTAACCGTTCGCGAGGTCACGCTGAGCATCCCATTCATACGGTAGAGTGTTGAACCTACATACACCGACAATGGAGAGGGGATATCCATGGCAGATACAGATTTCAACGCACAGGTGCGAGAAACAATACTGCATCTATTGGCCGAGGCCAACCGTGTACCTTTCCTGTTCGTGGGATCAGGCATGTCGCGCCGCTATATGGGAGCTGAAGACTGGGATGGCTTGCTCAAATGGGTATGTGAGAATGCCGGGAGTCCGATGAAGCCATATTTCCAATACAAGCTAACGGCTGAATCGGAAGGCGACGGCAAGAAGAACACGGTCTATCCCCATATCGCCTCATTAATGGAAAGAGATTTTCTTGATGCTATCAATCAACCCAAATTCGCGGATTGGGTTGAGACGCATCGTGCGGAGTTCGAATCAGGAATCTCACCAATGAAGATCTATATCGCCGACCATCTGTCTTCGTTCCAACCAACATTGATGACCGAGGAGTTGGATATATTACGTAAAGCGACCCGTCATGTCGCCGGCGTAATCACCACCAACTATGACGGTCTTATGGAATCGGTATTCCCAAAATATGACGTATATATCCGGCAAGAGGATTTGTTGTTTTCCCCGCTGATGGGAATTGGCGAAATTTACAAGATTCACGGGTCGGCAACTGATCCAAGTTCCATGGTCATCAATGAACGAGACTACCAGCGGCTGCGAGAGCATCAGGATTACCTGACTTCAAAAATTCTCACTATATTTGGCGAATATCCGATTATTTTCCTGGGATATTCGTTGAATGACCAGGATATACGGGAGATTATTTCTTCAATTGCTTCTTGTGCTGGAGAAACTCGGGCACGAGAAATAGCCAAGCGTTTCATCTTCGTACAGTATTCAGACTCCCGCGCTATAAAGAGCGCAAGCTACGAAGTAGACAATGGCCAGACTGTGGAGATGACTGCCATCAGCACGCCGGACTTTGCTCCGATTTATGAAGCCATAGCCAAAACAAATCAGCGCTATGCGCCGAAAGTGCTGAACCAAATTCTGAGGCAGTTGTACAAGGCTTCTTATACCGGAACCGGCGCAGAGAGTGTAGTTGCCGTAGAACTCTCGCATATGGACGAACTTCCGCCCAACAAAAATGTGATTGTTGGTGTTGGGGTGGTGGACTACGGCCGCAAAGTAACATTGTCGGAACTCCATGAAGATGCACTCTTCAAAAACAAGCAATTCTCGCCGGAATTGGTTATTGGAGAATACTTGGATGCGATGTTAAAGCAGGGCGGTGCTCCCATGTACTATTACTTGCGTCGTTACGACGGGCCTCTCGGGCAGCGAACGCAAAAGGAAATTGCTGATAAAACTACGATGGAAGCGTATCTCAACAAGACAGATCGGAGGATTCGTGAGACCGGACGAGCAAAACTACAGGACAAAAGTGTCACTGGTCTCATCAGCGCATTCCCCAATGATGCTTACAAACGCCTTGTTCTGCTGTACCAATCTGAAATCGATCTCAATGAGCTTGAAAGACTCCTGAAGACCGTGGCCAAAGTCAGAATCGAGTCAGGAGAACAACTCGATTACGACCTGCGCAAGGACATAAGAATCTACGATTTCCTCAAGTACGGTGTCGATTACCTGAAAAACAGCACACCCCCACAGTCACCGTCATCAGCTCCAACTCTTTCAGCGGAACCCAACGGATCAGCGGGGGTGTCACCGACCTCGGACCCAAACCACGCGTAAGCTCAAAGTCCATTTCCTACAATAGTCAGGACCAAACGACATAGCAAATATGCGCTTCATCTTGAGAGGAAGTACCGCATTAGCTTCGTGCACGGTTTTCGCTTGCACTAAGGATTCTAACATTTCAAGAATCTACTGTTATTGTCACACCGCAATTTCGGTATCCTCACCGCACAATAATCGCGCGATAATAGTACACATGGAACCAATCAAAGATGATGGACGGCCGGTGGCATTGGTCACCGGCGGCACGAGCGGTATCGGCAAGGCGACTGCACGGATGCTCGCTGTGCGGGGTTGGCGTGTGATTGCAGTGGGACTCGGTGCGGACGAGAATATCCCTGAGACTCAGCGTCTTGGCCACAGCGAACTGTTTACCTACGAAATGGACGTCACCAAGCCGGCTGGCATCACGCGCATTCTCGGCGCTCTCCCCCGATTGGACGCTATCGTCCATTGCGCGGGATTCGGCATCGCCGGCTCTGCGGAATGCACACCAATGACGCTCGCTCGCAAGCAGTTCGATGTGAATTATTTTGGCGTGTTGCAGGTCAACGAAATCGCACTGCCGTTGCTGCGCCGTACCGCGGCACGCAACCGTAAGCGGGGACGAGTCATCGTTGTCGGCTCGATTGGAGGACGGCTGGGTTTGCCGTTCCAATCGCACTACTCTTCCACAAAGGCGGCGCTGGAAATGTATGTGGAGGCGCTGCGGTTGGAGGGGCGCCGTCATGGCATCACCGCCACAATCATCGAACCGGGTGACCTATCCACTGGATTCACCGGCTCGCGTATCCTCGCCGAGCCAGCCAATTCACCGTACTACGACGAATGCCAACGTTCGGTCGGACAAATGGCTCATGACGAGCAGACCGGTGACGGTCCGGAAAGCGTGGCCCGAGTCATCGTCGCGACGCTCGGCAAACGCAATCCTCCAGTGCGCATCGCCGTCGGCGGCAGCTACAAGGCCCTGATGCAACTCAAGCGTTTCCTACCGGATCGCATAGTCGAATTCGTCATGCGCCGTATCTATATGAAGCCGTAATACGCGAACAGGGAGAATCACTGAGCATATTCTTGCCCTACCTGACTGGCAAGAATAAACAACATGGGAGGCGTCACCGTTGAGTAGCGCATTGACCATTTTCATCGCGTATGCTCCTGGAACGCTGAGCCTTGTCTGCGACCTCTTCGACCCCTATAGCGGGATTTTCGGAGCTTTATTCAAGTTTGTTGTTCTCTTCATTACTGGCACGTCGCTCATCAACGTGTATGCGCGCAAGGACACGTTGGCTAACACCTCGGAACACAACTACTACAGCTACCCTCGAATCCCACGGCATCATGAAGGAACAGACCGGCCGCGCGGCATCACTCGCCGTATACAAATCCATGCTGGGACTCGTACGTCTCTGCTCGGCCCTCACCGTAGCCTGCTCAATCGGACTGAACGGCACGCTCACCCTCATGGTGGTGATATATCCGACAGATATTTCCCTGTCACCCGCCAACTTCCCCGGCAACAAAGTGGTGGGCATATTCCTACTCATCGTCGGCCTGGCCACGTCCATCGCCTCGGCCATCTACTTCTGGAAGGCCGCCTCCCAACTCAGCCGAAGCGTAACGGCCCAACACTAGGAATGTTCGCTCACTGCGAGCGCCTTATGCCAACAGTTCCGTCCCAAGCACATCATCGATAAGCCCACGTCCGCGCATATCTGTGGTGTTGACTCGTCATTCATTGACAATCAGCGAATCCAAAAGCGTTTTCTCGACCAATTCGAAGAAACGCTTCGATGAGGTGCAGCCCAGCGAAGCACATTCTCGACTCGCCCACAGATTCGCCTCGCCCAGCTCTGCTCAGCAGGAGCTAAACCTCAATCAGCCCGAAGAAATGACCCGCTCAGAACTCACCAGCGAATCAAAACCTCTTCCTAATCGATGGTTTGCTCCGCTCAGGACTACTTCAACAGGGCAAAACCTCGACGGACTAGAGGGAATGTTCCGCCTAGATCTGTTCAGCGAAGCGAAACCTCGACAAACCTGAGGGAACACCCCGCTGAATCATCACCAGTGGCGCAACCCAGAGAGCCAGTAGAGGAAAAGCCCCGCTAAGCGGCCTCTCAGCAAAGCAATACCTTGGCCCATCCGAAGATTTGCCCCACTGAGACTGCTCAGCGAAGCAAAAGCTCAACTCAACCGTAGGAACACTTCACTGACCGCCCATCAGTGAGCCAAAATCTCCATTCACCAGAGGATTTGCCTCGCTAATCATGCAAAAGTGCTTTTTAAAATCGCTGGGAGGTTATTCATTTCCTCAGTTATTCCTCCAATCATCTAAGTCAAAAGAACTCAGCACACGCATTCGTCAATATTCGCTCTCGGCGTTCCACGAACCATTCCCTCATATTCGGGACTACAGTAAGCGACAGATATGAAGCTACTGTGCCCCAGTCCGAAGGAGGACATTATGGGATTGTTTGATTCGCTGAAGAACATGTTTGCGCATCATGAGCACCATCATGGAGCCAGCATCGGTCAGCCGCTCACTCTTACCGACACCAAAGCAGTGCTCGCTTTCATCGTGATGCACCAACATCTGGCAGATATGCGCAAGGTGGCCGAAGCGGTCAAGCAATTGCAGGATGAGATGCCTCAGTACATCACATTCGGCATGTCGCATTATTACAGTGAGCCCAAGCGCGTGCGCTTCCAGTCCGAGGGTGGCAAGTTCATCGATGCGGACGCCATCGCCACCGCATTTGCCGAGACCACCGTATTGCAGGACGAGTGCAAAATCCAGCATCTGATGGGAGATATCGAAGACAACCGCGAGCATCGCGATCCGGCAAAGACGCCAGCAGTACCGATTGATGAACTCGTGCGCGTCACCAATGAAAGGCTTGCGGCTGGCAACGATGAGGGGCAACGCCGTGCATGGCTGTTCGCCTTATTCGATCAGCTCGATGACATTGTCGAAGCGACAAAGAACAATCCCGAGCCGCTTGCCGCAGCGTTGAATACGATTCTACGAAACAGCTCCACAATTATTGGCAAATCCGCCACTGCCGACGCCGGCAACAGCAGCAACAATGCCAATGCCGGCGATGCACGTTCCCGTATCATCTCCCTAATCGCCGACGCTCTGTTCCCGGCCGCAGAATCCTCGAAGACAAGCGAGTCCTCAGCATCCGCCGCCATCCGCGAACTGATGCTCAATCCCACCGCAACATCGCTCGATTACATGCCAGCCATAGACGTACTGCGCGCCCACGGTCTCACTATTTGCCGGTGAGTCCGAGAAGTCAACCGGTGGTTCATACGGCAGTGGTTCATACGGCGCATACCGCACGAACCACTGTGTCCGAACAACGAGAACGCACTACTTCTCCAGCTTCTCCAACTTTTCCAGTGCCTTTAATAGCGAATCGACATGGCCTTTGGCACGTACGTTGTAACGAGCGATAACCACGGAGCCGTCGGGATTGATGACGAGCGTCGAACGGATCACGCCTACGTGTATCTTGCCGTAGAGCTTCTTTTCGCCATATGCGCCGTACAGCTTGTGCACGGTCAGGTCGGGATCAGACAGCAGCGGGAATGTGAGATGGTCGTGCTCGGCGAACTTGCGCAGTTTCTCGAGTGAATCCTTGGAGACACCGAGCACCGCAACATTCTGCGACTCCAAGCGTGCGAGATTATCTCGGAAATCGCAAGCCTCAGTGGTGCATCCGGGCGTCATTGCCGCCGGATAGAAGTACAGTACAACCCTACGTCCGTCCTCGAGCACGTCAGACAGATTGATTAAGCCGTTCTCCGCAGTGCCGGGCACAATCGCCGGCAGAGTGAAATCAGGAGCATCACTCCCCTCTTGCAGACGAGCGTATACAGGAGCTTGGGCGGAATCATGAACAGTAGCAGTCATGCGTCCCATGATAGGCGTCCGAGCCCGCGACATCTATCACAGACTTTCGATGACCACTGATTGCGTCAATAATTCGGCACGTTATATTCGACAGTAATATGCCATCAAAGCGTCGGCAGCGGGCTCTGAAAGACTCGACTAATCGGGCAACTGCGGGTCGGCAAAACGGCGATTCTGCAGAACCGGCATTATCTGGCGTGCGGAAGCAAGGCATTCGCGACTAAGCCCAGTAGCAATAAGCTCGGCTCCCTCATCGCCCGCTTCGGCAACTACCTCTCCCATCGGGTCGATGATGCGACAGCATCCGATGTTCCGCGAACTCACCTCACTGCAAGCCAACACATAGCAAGTGTTTTCCAATGCGCGAGCCGCAGTCAGCAGCTTCCAATGCTGCTCTTTCAACGGGCCGCGCACCCAAGCGGCGCTTACAACAATCGCATCTGCCCCGCGCACGGCCAGTGAGCGAGCGGTTTCCGGGAAACGAACGTCATAACAGGTCATGACGCCGATTTTCCAACCGTCAATATCGACGATAGGCGGCAACGCATCTCCTGGGAGAACCACGTCGGATTCGCGGGCCGCGAACGCATCGTAAAGATGCAGCTTGCGATATTCAGCGATAATTTCACCATCGCGAATCACAAGGAACGTGTTGGAAACTCGGGAATCTGCATCCCGTTCTGTTACTTGCTCCGGCGCAACATGCACGGTACCCATCAGCACAATATGCCGCTGCGCGCTGATACGCCGCAAGCCGTCTACAAACGGCCCGTCCAGTGGTTGCGCGTGCGCGGCAGCATATGAATCGTCATCGCCGCGCCGCGCAATCAAACCTTCCGGCAATGCCAGCAACTTCGCGCCGCCCGCCGCCGCATCACGCGCGAATCCGTCGATGATCTCCAGATTCCGTTCCGGCTCCTCCGCCACCGTAAAATGCGCAATCGCAACTGGTAAGGACTTCGCACTCGTCACGCCAGCCCCAATGTCTTGAAGGCGTTGGCTAGACCGTTGTCGCGGATGTCGGTGGTAATGATGTCGCAGAAGGCCTGGATGCCGTGGATGGCGTTGCCCATGGCCACGGACGTGCCGGCGGCTTTGAGCATGGCGGTGTCGTTGTCGGAGTCGCCGATGGCGATGGTGTCGGCGATGGCATAGCCAAGCAAGGAAGCCACGTCGCGCACGGCGGTGCCTTTGTCGATGCCGTTGATGAGCAGTTCGCCGTTATTCGGCGAGATCTTGTCGTATGAGCCGTGCACGAGTTCGAACCAGGGGGCAAGATCATGCTGAGTGTCCTCGAAGGAAGTATCCGGCTCGGGCCCGGTGAAATACGATCCCTTACTCACATGAATCGTGTGCCCCAGCGTAGATCCAGCCGGAACCTCTACCTCGTCCAGCAGATGCCAGAACCGCGCAAACTCACCACGATTCCACGTCTTGCCCTTGGACTCCAGATGGCGGCGATAACCTTCGGAAATGTACATGCCGTCCGCACCCTGCCACTGGTAGCTCTCGATATGGTGTTCGGCAAAATAGGCCATCACCGCATCGATGGCTTCGGGCGATACGAGGTGCTGGAACAGCAGCTTATCGCCGATATTCGCCTGTGCGCCGGCTACGGAAACTACACCGTCGAATCCAAGATCCAGAATGTTGCGTTCGATTTTCGGCACGGATCGACCGGTGCAGATGAAGAGCTTGTGACCGTTGGCTTGGGCCCGCGCACACGCCGTTTTTGCCGACTCCGGCACAATATGATTCTCATCAGCCAGCGTGCCGTCGATATCAATGAATACGAGTTTGCTACCAGTCATGTCGCTTTCCGTCATATGTCGAACCTCCCCAAGTCAGCTTACGCTGACAGCCCCCTCCAGAGGGGGCGAAGAGAAAAATAAAACCTGCCGAAAAAGGAAAAGTACTGCTGACACCTCCCCCAGTCGGCTTGGCCGACGGCTTCCGCTGGCGGAGACCAAAACGGCATCACACGGCGTAGGCGGCCCAGCGGCCGTGAGTGTGCTGGACTTCGATGGGCATGCCGAACAGGTCGGAGAGACGCTCGTCGATTAGACCGTCTTCCAGCGAACCGGTATAGACGATGGTGCCAGCACCGGGATTGCCCATTGAGTCGACGCCCGCTTCGGTGGCATCTTCGGCGGGAATCGGCTTGCGGCCCATAATGGCGATGTGATCGAAGCCTGCCGGAATCTCTTCCAGACGGTGGGTGACCAGCACCACGGCACGTTCAGAGCTTTCCTCGCCGATTCGGCTCAACGTGCGCATCACCTGCTCGCGGCCGCCCAGGTCAAGGCCGGTGGTCGGCTCGTCCATAATCAAAAGCTCAGGATCGCCCATCAGCGCACGGGCGATCAGCACACGGGTGCGTTCGCCTTCGGACAGTCGCCACATCTCCTTGCCTTCCAGATAGGAGACGCGGAAATCACGCAGCAGCTGGCGTGCGCGGGCGTATTCTTCGTCCGTGTAAGTATCGCGCCAACGTCCGGTCACGGCGGACAGGCCGGTGACCACGGCATCCAGCGGGTCCTCGAACTCGGGGAACTGGCGACCCAGGTCGGCCGATGCGAGACCGATGCGGGTGCGCAGCTTGAACACGTCGTATTTGCCGAGCTGGTGGCCGAGAATGAACACGCGGCCTTCCGAGGGGAAGGTGCGGGTGGCCAGCATGCCGACTGCGGTGGATTTGCCGATGCCGTTCGGTCCGAACAGCACCCAACGCTCCCCCGCATGGATGGTGAGGTTCACGTCGGTGATGATGACGCGGCGGTTGCGGCGGAATTCGACGTTGTCAAGTTGGAGGACGGTTTGGGACATGATTCTCCTCAGTGGTACAAAACGGAGGGAGAGCACCGCTTATTGCACGGTCTCTCCCTCCGTCACGCTGCGCGAGCCTGCGCTGTCTCGCTTTTACTTCTTCTGCTCGTCGAGCACCGACTGGTAGACCTCCACGGTCTTGTCGCCGATGGACTCCCAACTGAACACGTCGCGGGCGCGTTCGTAGCCGGCCTGGCCCATCTTCTTGGCGAGCTCCGGATCGGCCATGATCTTGTCGATGGCGGCGGCCATGTCGTGCACGAACTTGTCCGGATCGGTGGGGGTGCCGGTGCCGTCGTGCAGCTGGTCGATCGGCACCAGATAGCCGGTCTCGCCGTCGACCACAACTTCCGGAATGCCACCGGTGGCGGAGGCGACGACCGGCAGACCGCAGGCCATGGCCTCAAGGTTCACGATGCCCAGCGGCTCGTAGATGCTCGGGCAGATGAAGGCGTCGCAGCCGTGCTCCAGAGCGTTCAGCTCAGGCTTCGGCAGCATTTCCTCGATCCACACGATGTTGCCACGCTCCTCGTCCAGCTTGGCGAACGCGTTCTTGACTTCCTCGGCAATCTCCGGGGTGTCGGGCGCACCGGCGCACAGCACCACCTGAATATCCTTGGAAATCAGGTGCAGGGCCTTGAGCAGGTACGGCAAACCCTTCTGACGGGTGATGCGGCCCACGAACAGCAGGGTCGGCTTGGAACGGTCGATGTTGTAACGCTCAAACACCTTCCAGCCCGGATCGTCCGGCGCCGGAGTAGCAAAGTCAGACATGGTGATGCCGTTGTAAACCACAACCACCTTGTCTGGATCAAGATTCGGATAGGCGGTCAGAATATCCTTGCGCATGCCACCGGAAACGGCGATCACGCGGTCGGCGTGCTCGTAGGCGTCCTTCTCGGCCCAGGAGCTCAGGTTGTAGCCGCCGCCGAGCTGCTCACGCTTCCATGGGCGGAACGGCTCCAGGGAGTGGGCGGTGATGACCAGCGGCGTACCGTGCAGCATCTTGGCCAGGTAGCCGGCCAGGCAGGCGTACCAGGTGTGCGCATGAATAATGTCGGCATCCACATCGTTGGCAATCTGCAGATCCACGCCGAAGGTCTTCAATGCGGGGTTGGCATCAGCCAGCTCAGAAGGCGTGTCATAGCCGACGACCTTCAAGCTGCCCTTAGCATCGGCAGCATTCGGGATAGCAGGAATGTCCGCCTCGGTGCGCTTGCCATCAAACGCACGAACGGTTACGTCGATGCGCTCGGCAAGCACCTTGGACAGTTCCTCGGCGTGTACGCCGGCACCGCCATACACGTGCGGCGGGTATTCGCGGGTTAGAATATCAACTTTCATCGGACTGCCTCTCCTTCGTGCGTCAGAAAGAAACTCAAGCACTTCTTACTTTAGGGCACCGCATACAAGAAAACGCACAACTTCCGTCGTGCGTTTTGCTTTTCAAGCCGGATTTACCGGGCAAAAGATCAAACGGCCGTGCCGTTCTGGTCCAGATTCGGATTGTGCTTGGAATCGCCAGCCGTAAAGAACAGGCTCAGCACACCCACAATGAACACCGCGGAAACGGTGATGATCAGCCACATCGGATGGCTTGGCAGCCACATAACCACGAAGAACGCGATAATCGCGATGGCGATCAGCGTCCAGCTGCCCACGCGGAACCACTGACGCAGCGAATGCGGTGCCTTGAACATCTTCGGATTCGTGTAGTTCGGGTTAGTGGTCAGCAGGGTTTCGGTGTCCGCGATCGTACCGCCGCTGGGCTTCCATTCGGTGCCGTCGGTGCCGTCCTGCAGACGCTGGGACTTCTGCTGCAGCTGGTATTCGTCAATCATTCCCGAGCGACCGCGGCCACGGGTCTGGTCATACTGCGACGGCACTCCCCTGCGGCCTGCTTTGGCTTGGGCACGGCGTTCTGCACGATTCGGCATTTCACTACTCCTGTTTCGACGGTGACACTGTTGGCTATATTACTCGCTTGTCGGCGGCAATTTGCCACCAGTCCATCGGAACCCACTGTGTGTCATTGTATTTTCAGTCGGTGATGCGATAGGTTTGCGTATGGAAGTCGCAGGTGACCGCAGTGCCGTCCGCGAATACCGAACGCTGCACCAGCGGATCATCATCCACGAACTCGTGACGAACCAGTTCCTGCATGCCGACCCGCTCATGGAATGCAGCGACCGTATGGCAGCGTTCGATGTCGTTTTCCGTGCGAGCGCGCTGTTCGTCGTCCATGTCGCCGTCAACGCCGATGTATGCGGCATCGCGAATCAGGTATGGAGCTCCGCCGTTGAGCAAGGCGTACAGCATGTAATCGTCGCCGTTCACCACACGCTCCATCATCCATGGTTCGATAACGCAATCATGGTAGACAAGGTTATACAGCGGCACCGGCACACCTTGGCGCGGCTCGTTGGGTGAGCGCATCTGGAAGTCGTATGGTGCGTAATGGCAGAATATCAGGCTTGGCACTGCCCAGTCCGATACCTCTTCGGACGAGGAGAGGATGCCGTGCGAGAGCAGATATTCGAAGCATTCGGCGCGGCGGTCAAAGCATTCGCGGCGGGTCATGCGGTGTTCGGGGTTCGAGCATTCGTCGCCTTCGTTGCAGGTGAAAACATCCAAGTATGCACAGTCGAGCTTGATGCCATGCGCGGCAATCTGGGTGAAATTGCGGCGTACGTAGTCCGGTGCGAGCTCGGCGCACAGGTAGGTCTGGTGGCCGCCCGCCCAGCGTGCGTGTTCGGGCATCGTGCCGTCTGCCAGCCGAATCGCATTGTTGGCATCAAAGGTTTGCGCGGTGAAGTAGTAATCGCGGTACTGGTCGTGCGTGCCGAAGATATCACCTTGCTCATGACAGGCATCGACCAACGATTTCATGCCTTCCCAGCCGCCCGCTTCCTGGCAGGCCGGCAGATAGTCGGGGTGTGCGTTGTCGTATCCGGGCTGCGCCCAACCATCCAAGTGCATGTACAGTCGGCCTGCACCCATGCCGTGCAGTGTGCGCATCTGCTTCTCGCGCTGCGCAAAGGTGACCAATGAATCGTTCTTTTCGGGATGGTCCTTGTCATAGTAGAACGAGTCGGGCTGCACTTTGGTTTTGATGCCGACGTGCACCCATGAACGACCAATCAGGTCACGCACGGAGGGATTGCGCGCCGCCTTTTCGGCGAGCGTACGCAAGCGACCTCGTTCGTTGACGTACGAACGATAGGCCTTGCACACCGCCGTGTGATCGGCGTGGTCGAGGAACTGGTAGCGTACCACGCGGCGATAATTCATTGTGCCGAGGCTTGGCTCAAACCAAGTATTGATATGGGTGTACGGACCATTGCTGGGATGGTCGATGCCGTAACCGGCATTCCATGGGGTTTCGCAGATGGCGATATACCCGTGTCCGCCTGCACGAAGCTGCGCGAACCACGGCATGTAACCGCCAGCCGTTTCGAAGCGGCCGTCGAAGGCGATATCTTTGGTGCTCACGGCGGTAGGCCATGTGTTGGGGATCATCACACCTTGCTCATGGGTGATGAGTGTCGTGTCATGGTCGTCGGCGCAATCGAAGTCCATGGCTGCGGGCCACGTCACATTAGTGATGTTCAGGCCTTGCTCATTGAGCGGAATCCATTCGAAGAGCACATCGCCTGAGGCACGCTCCACCCATACATAGGTTTCAAAGGAGTATGCGCTGTGCCCAAAGCCGGTGAAGATGCTGCGAATGCCGGTTCCCGTGCCGGTTTCGCGTTGTTCGTGGGTGATGGAAGTGGCATCGGCGAACGCGAAGGTGCCTTGCGCGCATTGCAGGGTCGGCTTGAAATCAGCGCAGGTATTCCATTCGGCACCGTCGCGCGTAAAAGCGAACTGCATTGTTCGTTCATCGAATCGCACGGTAGTGCCGGATACGGTGAATTCCATAGTTAATGTGCTCCTGTATGTTCTCGATTGCTCCCGCTTACGGGAGCTCGCTCATATAACAAAATTAGGGGTGGTCTGCTGTTTGAGACCACCCCCAGTCGGCTTTGCCGACAGCCCCCGCCAGCGGGGGGCTAGCGCTGTCTGTTTATTACTTACTGCTTACTGCTTCTTGGTCAGTGCGGTGAACACTGGGCCGCCGCCGTAGTCGAATGCGACGCCGGAGACTGCGGAGGTGCTGGCTGCGGTGGCATTCTGGTTCCACAACGGGATAGCCGGAAGGTCCTGCAGCAGAATCTCCTCACCTTGCTGATAATACTTGTCGGCTTCCTCGGTGGACGGGGCGGAAAGAGCCTTGTCCATCATGGCATCGAACTCGGGGTTCTTGTAGTTGCCGCTGTTGCCGCCCTTGCCGTCGGCCGAACTGGAATCGTACAGCTGTACCAGATAGTTGTCCGCGGATGGATAATCAGGGCCCCAACCGCTACGGTATGCGGAGGTCATCTTGCCTGAATCCACATTGGACAGGAATTCGTCGGAAGTGGACATCGGGATACTCTTGGCATCGATATCCAGCGTGTTCTTGATGTAGTTGCAGATTGCCTCAACCCAGTTCTTCGCAGTGCCATCAGCATTGTATGCAATGCCGAACTCACCGCTCCACGGGGAGATGGCGTTGGCCTTGGCCCACAGTTCCTTAGCCTTCTTCGGGTTGTACTTCAGCACTTCATTGCCCTTAAGGTTCTTGGAGTAGGCGCTGATTGGCGCTGCAATGAAGTCAACGGCCGGCGTGGACGTGTTGTTGAAAATCTTCTCGGCGATGGTTTTGCGATCGATGGACATGGAAATGGCCTGACGACGCAGGTTGCCTTCCTCGTCCTGGCCGAAGTGTTCCAGCCATTCAGGAATGGTGAAGGTGAGGGTGTTGCCACCGGGCTGATTGTAAGCCTTGATTGACTTATCGGACTGGAAGGTCTTCAGTGCGGTGGATGGGATGGCGTGAGTGAAGTCCAGGTTGCCGCCGCGCAAATCAGCGTAGGCGGAGTCCGGAGATGTGTAAATCATGAAGTCAAGGCCATCGTTCTTGGCCACGCGATTGCCCTTGTAGTCAGGGTTCTTGACCATCTTGATGCTGCGGTTATGGCTCCAGGAAACAAACTTGTACGGGCCGTTGCCAACCGGGTTCTCACCGAACTTCTTCGGATCCTTGAACGCGGATTCCGGAAGCGGCATGTACGCGTGGCTGCCGGACTTGACCGGGAATGCGGAATCAGGCTGGCTGAGCTTCACATCGATGGTGTAATCGTCCACAACCTTCAGACCGGAGAGCGTTGCGCTCGGGTCAACATCCGACTTCTGCAAATCGTCATAACCCTGAATGGTGCTGAAGAAGCTGGCGCTACCCTGCTTGTTGGCACTGTTGGCGGTGTAGTTCCAGGCATCAACGAATGAATGAGCGGTGACCGGCGTGCCGTCGGTGAACTTCCATCCCTTCTTAATCTTGATGACGTAATGCGTGGCATTGTCGCTGGAGGTGATGCTCTCAGCCACCTCGTTGTGAACGCCGCCCTTGGTATCATAAGTAACCAAGCCTGCAAACAGCTGATCGACGACCTTGCCGCCGCCTGCCTCGGTCACAGCGCCCGGGAACAGCGGGTGTGCCGGTTCGCTGCCGTAGACGGAAATGATATTGGAGCCTGACGTGCTGCTGGCATTGCTGAATGAACCAGTCGATCCGCAGCCGCTGAGCAGCATGACGATTGCCGCACCGGCCGCGACCAGTGAAGTGATATGACGTGTGTTCATGAATCTCTCCCAAATATTCTGGCGTCATCTTTTTGGCGACGAAAGACACCATAGGAGCTTCATATTAACTATATATGCAATATTCTCGAAATATAGACATTACAAGTATTTTTGGAATAATTAATCAGTTTCTACATCCTCGGGGACGCGACTACGGAGAATTTGCGAGGACGTTACACGAATGGTGACGGTACTCACAACGACGGCTAACGACATTTTCAGAACCAAGTCACTGAAATTGGCTACATCCGAACAAGTAGGACCACCTTTGTAAGGAGAAATCGCAAACACTGTCCATTCGTATGAGTTGCAATGAAGCGCAAAAGGTTCATGCAATGTAATCTATTAAGTATCAACATATTTCTTGAAGACTTCTCCAACGACAACGTTGTCGTCCACGTTCGGTTCGAACTGACGATATTCGTGACCACAATCAGCCGACGCTTTCTCCCCCTGAAAGGGATTATCATGAGAACCGCCAAAAAAATGTTCGCTTCGCTTGTGGTGGTACTTCTCTCTATATCTATTGCTCCGCAAGCCTTCTCCATAGAAAAAATGGCAACACAGAGTTGCGTGCATGTCCAGAGGTCGGACAGACCTCGGTAAGCGCCACTATTGTTAAATCAATTATCATATATGGCTCAACAAACAAAGCGTTGGAATTTCCAACGCTTTGTTTGTTAATTTCATTATACATTATTTCTATGATAAGGCTTTCTTTTACGATTTGAATTCCAACTTTTTGCCTTGCTATTGTTTCTGTGATTTTTTTGAAGCTTGTTATTTTGCTTGTTCATATTGTTAAATGAATTTACAACTAACTGTTTATTAGCATCTGTTCCGTACAAAAAAAAGCTTAAAAACCTTTAAAATTGATTCATATGGTACTTCGCTTATTTTTGTTGTCTTGTCTATCTTAATCTGACCCCAAACTCGTTTAATTTGATTGCTTGAAAACAATGTTTTAATCTTTGCAAAGAATGTTTCACCCTTGTTAGTATAAATATATGCAAGAAAATCTTTATATAGTTTTTCCTCTTCCTTTTTAACATCAGGAAATTGCTTTCTTTCAAAGGAAGCCAAAACGATTCTTGCTTGTGGTGCTGGCTTAAAATCAGACGGATCGAATCTATATTTTAAATCCATATCAAAAAATGGTTTATAAAGCATTGATCTTAATGTTTCAGCTCCGTATGGATTACCTGCGTATTTTATAAATGGCTCATATTGCATTATTAAAAACATTTTCTCATTCTTTTTGTCGCTCAAAAACTTATTTAGTATTTCAGAGGTAATGTTAAATGGAATGTTTGAAAAAACGCAATAACTAGGAATTCTAGGAGTATAGTTTAAAATATCCCCATAAATTATGTCAACTTTATTGTTGCTTTGAAATTTGTTTTTTAGCTTTTCGTATAGTTCTTCATCAAATTCAATGGCAACAACCTTTCTTGCTTTATGAGCTAATTCGTTAGTAATTATTCCTTTTCCAGGACCAATTTCTATAACCACATCGTCCAACTTTATATTACAGATTCCTATTAAGTGCCTAACTAGCTCCTTGCTATGTAAAAAATTTTGAGTGTCCTTAATATTTCTCATAGTATCTCCTAATTATAAAAGGTTTTCAATTTTTAACTTCATGTATCATATTTTTACAACATTTATTATAATTACCATATCGGCGTAGGACAAATCTTCCGATCAGGTCCGGGCGGTACAATCACTGCCTCAACCACAGCCACCTACACAGTGGGAGTTACATCCAACGTATCTGCCAGTATTACGACTGGGCAGATTGTTAAGGCTTCAATCTCCGCCGGATTTTCCAACTCAACATCTTCTTCCAGATCGACCTCCTACAAGTATTCGCGGAGTATATCTCCTGGTCGTTATGGGAACATGCAGTATGGCAACTACGGTGCCCAGGTAAACGTAAAAAAGCCACCATTGTCGCTCCATGCAATGTCCAAGTGCTCGCTTCTGGAAGCGCAATCGTGCCCAGTGCGAACGTATGGGGTTACCGATATTGGGAAAGCTAGGCCATTATGAACACTCGACTGGCAACAAAAACAAAGGCCGCAATCATCGCTGCCGCGATCAGCCTATTGGCTCTTACCATCGGCATCATATGGATGATGACTCCACATGGCAGTAGCAATGATTCTGCGGCTTCGAAGCAACCTGCTAAGGCACCCGTTTCCGAGCATGTTCTCGACAAACGCTCCGTGACAAAACTCGATAACGCCGTACAGGATGCCGTAGAGCTCAATCGCGAATCGTTCCGCGCGTCGTTCAACGCACGTCCCAGCTATCAGACTGATGAGACCGGTAAACGAAAAACCATGGCCATTCTTGATACTGACAGTTCGCCATGGGATGCCGGCACCTACCAGCTCACGGTGTACTGCATGGGCAGCGGGACGCTCAACGCGTCATTCTCCATCGGAGAACAGTACGAGGATTGCACCGTCTCCTGTACGGACGACATTGCGCAAGAAACACTGACCATACGAACGGAAGGTGCCTCTGAGGGTCAGGTCAGCATCGTGCCATCCGAAGATTCAGTAAGCGAAATCGCCTACTGGATTAATCATCCCAACAACTAGCACAGATTCTTAATCTGTACCGATTGGTGAAGATTCCACATCCCTGAAATCTCGTCAATAGAAAGATTCCTTCGGAGAGGACTCACCCAGCAAGAAGAGTAGGTATATCATGTGGACGGTGCACATAGCCGCCCACATGATATACGGATATTGCAGTGTTTGGTATGAGCGCCTTCCAACTCTCCTATACCACCGTGCAACTCTTCGCCGCCGGTATGCTGGCACTCATACGCAAGGAAGCACCGACACAAGAGTACGTGCACATCATTGGCGGGGCTCTTGGCAACAAACATCTGATGCAATGGCGGGAACACTCGTTGTCGTTTGAGCGCATGATGCTTACCGACGCCGAATTGTCAGTGCTGGGCACTACCGAGTTGAAACGCAATCTTGCCGGATGGTGCTTAGAGGGCATTATCGACTCAGCTTCCGGCTTATGCCAGAAAGTCGAAGGGGGAGCCGCTGCTAAATAGAAAACGGCCCCTCAGATGAGGGGCCATGAGGACTATCTAGTGTTGTATGTAAGTTTCCTCGTGAGAGGGAACCACAACGGAGAGATTCAGCGAGGCAGCATCATCGGACGCTGGCTGGCCTTGATCGGGGCCGGCAGCTCGCTCTTTTCCTTGGAGAGGTACTCGTCCACGGCTGCGGCGCAGGAGCGGCCTTCGGCGATGGCCCAGACCACGAGGCTCTGGCCACGGCCGGCATCGCCGCACACGAACACGCCATCCTGGGAGGTGGCGAACTTGTCATTGCGAGCGATGTTGCCACGCTTGTCGAGTTCGACGGGCAGCTGATCGAGGATGGTCTCGGTGTCCGGGTGCAGGAAGCCCACGGAGATGAGGACCAGATCGGCGGGCAGCACGCGCTCAGTGCCAGGCTGGCGAGTGAACGGACCATTTTCGCCGGGAGCCACGGAGACGACCTTCAAGCCGGTGACATGACCACGCTCATCGGCCACGAAGCCTTCGGCGGTGGTCGAGTTATCAATGGTGACCTTGGCCTTCTCCTCTTCGGTGCCCTCGAAGTTCACGGAGTCGGTGGAGTAGATGTACTCGCCGCCCTCTTCCATGGAGGAGGTCTTCTGGTAGGTGCGGGCGAAGGTCGGCCACGGGCTGTTGTCCGGACGGCTTGACGGCTCTTTCGGCATGATCTGTAGCACGGTGACGTCCTTCGCACCCTGACGGATCGAGGTGCCGAGGCAGTCGGAACCGGTGTCGCCACCGCCGATGACGATGACGTGCTTGTCCTTGGCGGTGATGTCGTGCACCGGCTTGACGCCGAAGATACGGCGCGTGGCGTCGGGCAGGAAGTCGAGGGCGAAGTGGATGCCGTCGAGCTCGCGGCCCGGAATCTTCATATCGCGCGGCACGCGGGAGCCGATGGCCACTACGACGGCGTCGTAACGGTCACGCAGGTCATCCCACGTGATGTCCTTGCCGATTTCCACGTTGGTGCGGAAGCGGGTGCCTTCGGCCTCCATCTGCTTGACACGGCGGTCAAGCAGACCCTTCTCAAGCTTGAAGTTCGGGATGCCGTAACGCATCAGACCACCGATGGCGTCGTCCTTCTCGTAGACGACGACGGTGTGGCCGGCGCGGGTGAGCTGCTGTGCGGCGGCGAGGCCGGCAGGGCCAGAGCCGACGACGGCGACCGTCTGGTCGGTCAGACGCTGCGGCGGCAGCGGCTTGACGTAGTCCAAATCCCATGCCTGGTCAATGATGGTCTGCTCGTCAAGCTTGATCATGGTCGGCGGCTGGTGGATGCCGAGCACGCAGGCCTGCTCGCACAGGGCCGGGCAGATGCGGCCGGTGACTTCGGGGAAGTTGTTGGTCATGGACAGACGGTTGTAGGCGTCTTCCCACTTGCCCTGACGGACCAAGTCGTTCCACTCGGGAATCAGGTTGCCCAGCGGGCATCCGGTCATGCAGAACGGGGTGCCACAATCCATGCAGCGGGCCGCCTGCGCTTGGGTCCACGGTTGCAGGCCGGTTTCGGCGTGAACGTCGAACCAGTCCTTGATACGCTCCTCAACGGGGCGTTCAGCCAACTCTCGGCGGGTACGGACCTTCAGGAATCCTCTCGGGTCGCCCATGTCAGCGCGCTCCTTCCATAACCTGCTCGTACACCTTTTCCCAGGCGCCGGGCGCATTGAAATCTACATTGTTGGCCTTGGCTTCTTCCATGGCCTTCGTCATGGCCACGAACTGCTTCGGCACTACGTGCGTGAACCGCTTGACGGTTTCGTTCCAGTCCTCCAGCAGGGCCGCGGCGAACTGGGAACCGGTCTCTTCGGCATGCTGCTTGACCAGTGCGTACACCAGCTTGGAGGTTTCGGCATCAAGCGACTTGAAGAGCAGTGCACCGGACTTGATGGCACCCGGGTTGACCTTCTTCATATCAAGGTCAAGCACATAAGTGTTACCGCCGGAGAAGCCTGCACCGAAGTTGCGTCCGGTGGGGCCGAGCACCACAACAGTGCCGCCGGTCATGTACTCGCAGCCGTGGTCGCCCACGCCTTCGACCACGAACGTGGCACCGCCGTTACGAACGCCGAAACGTTCGCCGGCGCGACCGGCTACGAACATCTGGCCGGAAGTGGCGCCGAAACCGGTGACATTGCCGGCGATGACGTTGCTGTGCTTGTCGAAGGTGACGGTGTCTTCCGGGCGCACGATCATGCGACCGCCGGACAGGCCCTTGCCAGCGTAGTCGTTGACTTCACCGTAGATGCGCATGGTCTCGCCGCGCGGGATGAACGCACCGATGGACTGGCCTCCGGAACCGTGCAGGGTCATGTCGATGGTGTCGTCCGGCAGACCTTCCTCGCCGTAACGGCGGGTGATCTCGTAGCCGACCATGGTGCCGACCGTACGGTTGACGTTGCGAATCGGCATTTCGATGCGCACGGGTTCCTTGTGTTCGAGGGCCGGCTGGGCAAGTTCGATGAGCTTGTTGTCCAGTGCCTTCTCCAGCTCGTGGTTCTGCTCGATGGTCTGGTGCAGGATCGTGCCGGGTACCGGGCCGGCCTGCTTGAGCACGTTGGTCAGGTCGATGCCGCCGGACTTCCAGCGCTTGATGGCCTCGTCCTGATCCAAACACTCAACGTGGCCGATGGCCTCCTCAAGAGTCCTGAAGCCGAGCTGGGCGAGGATCTCGCGCACCTCCTCAGCGATGAACATGAAGAAGTTGACCACGTACTCGGGCTTGCCCTTAAAGCGGGCGCGCAGCTCAGGATCCTGGGTGGCAATGCCCTGCGGGCAGGTGTTCTTCTGGCAGGCGCGCATCATGACGCAGCCTTCCACGATCAGGGCTGCGGTAGCGAAGCCGAATTCCTCGGCACCAAGCAGGGCGGCGATGACCACGTCACGACCGGTCTTGAGCTCGCCGTCGCACTGTACGACGATGCGGGAGCGCAGGCCGTTCAGGATCAGCGTCTGCTGGGTTTCGGACAGGCCGATCTCCCACGGAGTGCCGGCGTGCTTGATGGCGTTGAGCGGGGCTGCACCCGTACCGCCGTCATAGCCGGAGATAAGCACCACGTCGGCATGGCACTTGGCCACACCGGCCGCGATGGTGCCGACGCCGAACTCGGAAACGAGCTTGACGTGGATACGTGCCTTCGGGTTGGCCATCTTCGCATCGTTGATCAGCTGCTTCAGATCCTCGATGGAGTAGATGTCGTGGTGAGGCGGCGGGGAGATAAGCTCCACGCCCGGGGTGGCGTGACGGACCTTGGCGATCCACGGCGGGACCTTGGCTCCGGGCAAATGGCCACCCTCACCAGGCTTGGCCCCCTGGGCGAGCTTGATCTGCAGGTCGGTGGCGTGCACGAGGTAATCGGAGGTCACGCCGAAGCGGGCGGACGCGATCTGCTTGATGCGGCTGTAGCGCTGCGGGTCGTTGATACGATCGTCGGATTCGCCGCCCTCACCGGAGTTGGAGCGTGCGCCAATCGAATTCATGGCGATGGCAAGCGTCTCGTGCGCTTCCTGTGAGATGGAGCCGTAGCTCATGGCACCGGTGGAGAAGCGCTTGACGATCTCGGAGGCCGGCTCGACTTCGGAGATGTCGATTGGCTTGCGGTTGTTGTTGAACTTCATCAGGCCACGCAGGGTCATGAGTCGGTTCGACGTGTCGTTGATGTGGCGCGAATACTTCTTGAACATCTGGTAGTCGCCACGGTGGGTCGACTGCTGGAGCAGGAAGATGGCCTCGGGATCGTTGAGGTGGTCCTCGCCGGTACGACGCCACTTGTAGTCGCCGCCCGTGCGCAGGTTGCGGTGCGGGGATGCGCTCCACTGGTTCGGGTAGGCCACGCGGTGACGGATGGCCACTTCTTCGGCGATTTCTTCAAGGCCCACGCCACCCACACGGGAGGTGGTGCCGGTGAAGTATTCGTCGATGATTTCCTGGCTCAGGCCCACAGCCTCGAACAGCTGTGCGCCACGGTAGCTCATGATGGTGGAGACGCCCATCTTGGACATGATCTTGAGCACGCCGGTGGAGAGGGCCTTGGTGAGGTTCTTCACGGCGGTGTCCGCGTCGACCTTGAGGTAGCCGTTGCGGGCCAGATCTTCCACGGATTCGAATGCCAGGTACGGGTTCACGCAGGCGGCGCCATAGGCGATGAGGAGCGCGACATGGTGAATCTCGCGCACGTCACCGGCCTCGACGGCCATGGAAATCTGTGTACGGGTGTGGCGGCGCAGCAGGTGGTGCTGCACGGCGGAAGTCAGCAGCAGGGACGGGATCGGACCCCACGTATGGTTGGACTCACGGTCGGAGAGCACGATGAAGTTCTTGCCGTTGGCGATGGCCTCGTCGATTTCGGCGAAGATCTCGTCAAGTCGCTCTTCGAGGGCCTTGCCGCCGCCGGCGACCTGGTAGAGGCCCTTGACCACGTACGGGCGGTAGTAGCCGCCGAGGATGCGGGCCTTGTCAAGGCGCTTGAGCTGGGCCATCTCATCAGAGTTGACCACGGGCAGCGGGATGAGGATCTTCTTGGCGTGCAGCTCGGAATCGGCCAGCAGGTTCGGCTCGGGGCCGATGGCGGATTCGAGCGAGGTGACGATCTCCTCACGCTCCCAGTCCAGCGGCGGGTTGGTGACCTGTGCGAACTTCTGGGTGAAGTAGTCGAACAGCATGCGGCTGCGGCTGGAAAGCGCAGGCATAGGCGCATCGTTACCCATGGAACCGAGCGGTTCCTTGCCGGTGTTGGCCATCGGCGTGAGCAGGAGCTTCAGATCCTCTTCGGTGTAGCCGAAGGCGCGCTGACGGCGCTGGACGGACTGGCCGGAGTGGCTGACGTGCTCGCGGCGGGGCAGGTCGCTCATTTCAACGGAGTTGCCTTCCACCCACTTGCGGTACGGGTGCTGGGCAGCGAGGTTCCTCTTGACCTCTTCATCGGGAATGATGCGGCCTTCGGCGGTGTCGACCAGGAACATCTCGCCGGGCTCAAGACGGCCCTTGGACACGATGTGTTCCTGCGCGATCTCCGGCAGAACGCCGGCCTCGGAGGCCAGAACGATGTAGCCGTCATCGGTGAGCTGCCAGCGGCCGGGACGGAAGCCGTTGCGGTCGAGCAGGGCGCCGACCTGGGTGCCGTCGGTGAAGACGATGTCGGCCGGGCCATCCCACGGCTCGATAAGCGTGTTGTTGTACTCGTAGAAGGCGCGCACGTCCGGATCGAGATCCGGGTTCTTCTCCCAAGCCGGCGGCAGCATCATGCAGATGGCGTGCGGCAGGGAGCGGCCGGCGAGGTGCAGCAGTTCGAGGCACTCGTCGAAGGTGCCGGAATCGGAGTAGCCCGGGGTGGTGATCGGCAGCAGCGGCTCGAATTCACCGAGCAGTTCGCTGCTCAGGCGGCCTTCACGGGCGGAGAGCCAGTTGCGGTTGCCCTGGATGGTGTTGATCTCGCCATTGTGGGCCAGCAGACGGAACGGCTGGGCCAGCGGCCAGCTCGGGAAGGTGTTGGTGGAGAAGCGGGAGTGGACGATGGCGATGGTGGCCTTCATGCGCTCGTCGTTCAGATCCTCGAAGAAGTGGGTGAGCTGCATGGTGGTGAGCATGCCCTTGTACGTGATGGTACGGGCGGACAGGGATGCGAAGTAGACGCCCACCTCATGCTCGACGCGCTTGCGGATGCGGAAGGTCTTGCGATCCAAGTCCACGCCGGCCAGAGCACCGTCCGGAGAGGCGACCACGAGAGTCTTGAATCCTGGCATGGCGGCAAGGGCCTGCAGGCCAAGGCCGTCCGGGTTGGTGGGCACCACGCGCCATGCGAGGACTTCGAGTCCCTCCTCGCGCACGATCTTGGCAATGGCCTGTTCCTGCTGACCGGAGGTTTCGATGTCGCGGTCAAGGAAGGCGATGCCTGCCGCATAGTGACCGGCTTCCGGCAGTTCGGCGGGCACGGTGGCACGCATGAACTCATCCGGCATGCTCATCAGAATGCCGGCGCCGTCACCTGTGTTCTCCTCGGCACCCACGGCACCACGGTGATCAAGGTTGACCAGCACCTCAATGGCGTCGGTGACGATCTTGCGCTCAGGACGCTTGTTCAAAGTGGTGACCATACCCACACCACAGGCGTCATGCTCGTTGGCGGGATCATACATACCGTCCGGAGCGTGGACCGTGAGATCGAGCGGGGCTTTGAATGTCACCGAAATCACCTCAATTGGTTGTGGGCACGTAAGAAAATCATGCCTCTTCGTTCATTGCTGTTGACACAGTACCGTTGCTCCATGTCATTTACGTTTCATGTGTCCATATACCGAGTCGCCATAAAAGTCAATAGTGATTCTCAAGCAATTTTTTTTATGGCCAGTTATGGGGGTATTTCGAACTTTTTCGCTCGAAATGTCTATTTGACCACACGAAAATACGATACGGAAACGTCCGTATCGTGAAATGCTGCGTTGGGTGATGTTACGGATTGGCGGCTGTGGACCACCCTCAGTCATGCTTCTCATGACAGCTCCCGCCAGCGGGAGCATGAGAACTGTGCATGTCTGACACCATAGCGATCGGCGCGCTCCGCGAACTCACCGAACATGGCATCCACGCGCCCGACGACGTACGGCTCATGGGATTCGACGGTATCCCCTTCTCCGCCTGCACCAACCCACCCATCAGCACTGTGGCGATGGACGTCCCCGCAATGGCTCGTACGGTTATCGATCGCATGGTGACGCTGAACGAGTCGAACCTACGGCATGAACGGCCCGATGACATCACCCATGACCATATCCAGTTCCAGGTGATGCCACGCACGTCGACTCTGTCCGCCTGATACCGGCCGGCACCCTTATGAGTGCCGGCCTTCATCCTTGAAAATATGAAGGCTATGCCACGTACAGCGCGGCGGGATACGTAAGATACGAAATCTCATCGAGCTGATCGACCGTCACATATCCGGCTGGCGCGTTGAGCACGTCCGGAATGCGGTTGACGATTGTGGCGCACGTATGTTCGACGGTCGCCGGCTTGACCACGTGGAACTCCACGTCCGGTTCACCCTCGATCTTCCAATCGCACATATCGCCATCATCCGGCCCGTACACCTTGCCGATACAGGCAGTTTCCAACGTGATGCCCTGATTAGTTTCGGTGGTTACCACGGCGGACATGCCGATGCATTTGCCGACCGGAATCGTCTCGCCCATCGTTTCGGAATACACGTCGACATCGCTGAAATACGGCACACTGGCCTGGGTCTGCGATGCGATGGTAAGCCCAAGCTTCTGGGCCAGCGCTTCATTGGAATTCCATACATACGAGGGCACCACGGTTTCGGGATGCGCGAGCTCGGCCTCGAACTCCTCGGCGGTCAGACCGCAGCCGTGCGCTTTGGCCAAAGCCAGGCCGTAATCCTCGACGTTGTAGCTCACCGCACCGGTGATCTTCTTGATGCTGTGGCATCCGGCGGCGACGGTGGAGACCATGTTCACCCAGTAGATGTCCTGCATGCCGGAGCCGACCATGGTGGCACCGGCTTCCTTGGCGATGATGTCGAGACGGTTCGTGGTGGCCGGATCGGTGGTCCACGGGTAGATGCATTCCTCGCAGGTGGTGATCACGCTGATGCCGCGGGCCAAGCACTGCTCGCACATGGTGGCGATTTCGTTCTCGAAGCTGAATAGCGTGACTACCGCGATATCCGCGTCGCACTCGTTGAGTACAGCCTCGGCATCGGCGCGAATCGGCACATTGATGGGGCCGATGCCTGCAAACACACCGGCATCCATGCCCACGACTTCCGGGTTCACGTCGATGGCACCGACGATTTGAATGCCTTTCTCGTGCATATAGCGAATCGTGTACTTCGCCATTTTGCCGCAGCCGTATTGAATGGCTTTGATTGGTTGCATACCGCATGCTCCTTTGCAACAGTGCATATTGGCCATTGGAGAAGTCTCGCCGTCGAGACCAAGCCAATAGTCTTTACTCTACCGACATCAGGTTGGGCATTCACTGATATCGGCGGCACTGGAGTGTCGGGGAGAGTCGGTGTAGCGGTACCGCTACCGAGCAGAAGGGCTGGGGCCAGTACGAGACCTCCCGCCGAATCACGGCATCTCGCTGATTTTCTGCCCGCCGGGCAGGGGCCCATGCCCATCGGCGTATGCGCCGCTGATCTGGCCGAATCCAACGACCCGAGAGAACGACGCGCAGGGGCTCGAAACCCTTACAGAACTCATCACGGCATACAACAAGGAAATGAGCAATGATTTCCCGCATTGCAATCCCCAGCGGCGCTCATCCGTGGAATATCGTATACATGGTGGCCGAGCGCATTGCCGAATCATGACTGCTCACCGGCGGTCTCATGGTGCAGTTGCACGCCATCATGGGCGGTCTCGACGTGCGTCCCGCTACCGACGCGGATCTGCTTGGCGCGTTGATTCTTAAGAGCGCCGCATACCAAGCAGACCATGCCGGATATGGAGATAGACATCTGTACGATGCCGCAATGCTCGCATCCCTCATCACCGACCCTGATGCCGAAACTCGGCGACTACATAGCCACACGGATCGCAGACGTATCAAGCTCCCGTACGACATGCTCACCGATGAATCACCTTACTGGAACAACCTTGACGAACAACATCGCAGAACAGGATTCGATGCCATAGAGACACTGGCCGATTGGTAGCCGCTCTACCGAACCCGGCTGTGGCGGATACCAGTCAGACCAATCCCGCCTACAACCTACTTCCGGTTACGTAGGGCGTGGAGCATGGCGACGAACACGATAACAATGACCACGGCCATGATCGTACAGATGAGTTTGCCGGGGATGCGTTCGTCGCGGGCCGATTGCATCACGGCGTCTGCCGCTGAGATAGTGCCCGAGGTCTGGGGCTGAGTCTTCAGAGTTGCCGATTGTTCAAAAGTCATACTCTAACGATAATGCTACAGAAAGCGGTTACCATAAAGCGTGCTCACAGTCGCCCGTCATGCGGACTTTTCGAAAACTGTTGATAAATAGCCATTTTCCGCAAAAGCCCTTGCAAAACACTATGATTTAGAATATCTATTAGTATGACGTAAACCATATTACAAACTACTTAAGGTAAGCGCTTACAGTTCGGCATGAGAGACTCCTCACCACGATATGGATGCGCTACAGTCACTATGATTGATACGCACGCCCCATCGACTACGCGATTTCACCGTCGCCGTACGCGCGTTCGGAGGCTCGCAGACACGGCTTGCCTTGCACCACCTCGACCTGCGAGGGCGGCGCGTCATCGCCGGCGCGCTTGGCCTGGATCTGTTCGAACAGCATTCGGAAGGACCGCTCCCCCATGTCCAGGAAGTTCTGGGTGTAACTGGTCAGCGCCGGATTCCACATGGCACCGAAGTTGCGGTCGTCAAAGCCTACGACGCTCACGTCAGCAGGCACGCGGCGACCAACCTCCCTTAGACCCCGGATCACAGCGATGGCAGTCTCGTCGTTGCCGGCGAAAATCGCAGTCACATCACCACGACGGCCCAAGGTGCGTCCAGCCTTGACCGACTCCTCCAAATCATCGTCGGGCACGATGATTGGGTCAGGTGCCGTGACGCCGCGCTCCTTGAGCGCGTCACGCCACCCATTGGTGCGGGTGTTATCGGTCGGACCTTCCGGACGCCCCACATGGAACACGGTGCGATGGCCGAGATCCAGCAGATGCATGGTCATCCAACGGCCGCCATCCCTTTCGGCGTTGATGACCTGGTATTCACCGTCGCCGAAGCTGCCACCCACCACGACCATCGGCATATCTTTGGGAATGTATTCCAGTGCGGCGATGCCGGCCCGGTCGTACTCGTAGACGATCACGCCCGCCGGCCTGATCGACAAACCCATGCGCACGCGAGCCTTGACGGAGTCCATGTCGGACTCGTCCAAAGAAACAATATTGAGCAGGAACCGACGTTTACGGGCGGCGGCCTCCACCCCATGGTTCGTTTCGGACGTGGAGAAGGCGGAAGGATTGGCCGCGAACACCACCACGGAGTCCATCTCCCGGTTCGACAGAGCGCGCGCCACAATGCTCGGCTCGTAGCCCAGCTCCTTGATGGCCTTGGCGATGCGTTCACGCTTGTCTTCGGTGACGTTGACGGTGCCGTTGAGATACCGGGAGACGGTCGGTGCCGAGACTCCGGCCAGTTTGGCCACGTCCTTGATCACCGGCCGGGTGCGGCCCGCACTTCTCGCCATCCTTGTCTCCCCTGTTGTTGTCAGTTGTTGTTATTGCGTATGTTAGAGAACCGGCATCACTATGACAGCCATCCAGTCACACCCATATCCGTTCAGCCGCGCTCCGACTTCGGTTCTCCGTTTTTCGCCGCGATTCATTGTAGTTCATGACGGGGAACCTATACCCAAATCGATAACTTCGTGAAAACCGTACGCTGAGTTGCGGTGAGTGTACGGTTTCCGCGAAATCATCCCTAATTTCGTGAAGAACGTACACTGAATCGTCGTCAACGTACGGTTTTCACGAAATGGGGCCTCATCTCGTGAAGAACGTACACTGAGTCATTCTGAGCGTACGGTTTTCACGAAATGGCAGCTGATTTCGTGAAGAACGTACGCTGAAGATGCCCCCGGTGTCACTGATGACTGTTTTCGGTATGGAAGGCGGCGCAGCAAGGTGTCCTAGGCTAATATCGCCTCCGACAAGACCGTCGGCAAAGCCGTCGACGTCGATTCAAGTTATCCACAGCAACAATTCGCGTGACATAGTATCCACATTTGCCGGTTGAGCTTGTGCAACGATCAAAATCACCCTTAGCGTCGAGATATGAAAGAACACAAGGAAGTTTCTGCACTGCTGCAGCAGGCGAAGCAGGAGCGTCGCTGCTGCTATGGCACCAGTGATGCGCAACGGCGCGCCCTGAAACGTCGCCTGCATGCCGGGGAGCTGGTGTCACCGTATAAGAACCTGTACGCCGACCGAACACTTTGGAACACCATGACCAGAGAGCAACAGTCATTGCAGGTCATACGTGCGTTGTCCGCAATCCACCCTCAGTGGGTATTTGCGGGGTTGAGTGCGGCGTGCGTATACGGACTGCAGCACAACTATTCCCTGCACGACGGCACAGTGCACATCGCCTCGAAGTCCGGCATCGGCGGCGGAGACGAGGCGCGTCTCAACCGCATCTATATCAATCGGATTCCGACGCGGAAGCATAACGGCATTCTCTTGACGACTCCGGCGCGAACGCTGCTCGACTGCGCGGCATTCCCATTCCCACAGGCGCTGCCCATATACGATTCGGCTCTGAGAAAGTCCCTGACGACCATCGAAGAGGTGCAGTCGCTGATGATTCAAAGCGTCTGCGACGAGGTCTCCGTGACCAAGCTGCTGAAGTACGCGGATCCCCTGAGCGAAAACGGCGGCGAATCATTGATGCGTGGCCAGATCACCGAATTGTCTTTCGGCATCCCCCTGCTGCAGGTGCAGTTCATGAATCCCGACAATCCCGCAATGTCATATCGCGTCGATTTCTGTTGGAAGCTCGCAGACGGCCGCATCATCGTGGCAGAATACGACGGCATGGCCAAATACGCCGACATCAGCAACAAGAATCGCGCAAGCCTCCAGGCGAAAATGGAGTACGACCGCAGACGTGATCGGCATCTCCGGGAACAGGGCGTCACCGAAATCGTCCATGTGTTCTATGAGGATCTGCTACGCCCCATCAATCTTGAGACCAAGCTGCTCAAGGCCGGTGTGCCCAAAATCCGGTGAAGATAGGCCCCATTTCGTGAAAACCGTACGCTTACGACGACTCAGCGTACGATTTCCGCGACATGAGGCCATACCTCGTGAAAACCGTACGCTCAGAACAAGGCCGTCAGAAGGTCGACTAGACAACCTCTTAACTACCGAATGGTATCTAAAGAACGGCGATATTCCGCCAGAAACGCCGAGAGCGGAATAGTCCCCTTGCGTTTGTCATCGGACTGCGTTATTCTGAAACCGGTTTCAGAAAGAAGCCGATAAACAAAACTCAAAGCCCCAAGGTTTTGACCAACGAAAGGAAACATGATGTCTCTCAAGGATTCCATGATTCGCGGTCTGGCTGTGTACGGCCTGAGCTCCATGAGCCAGTGCGGTCGCGCCAACAGCAGCACGCTCGTCGACCTGATCAACGAAGCCAACAAGAACGCTCGCTGAGCCATCGGCTCCGGTCCGGCAATCCAATCAGATTAGCCACGGACCCCATAACAACAAAGCTTAAACAACAATCGCAAAGCCGCTCACGGCGATGCGCAAACGAAAGGTAATGATTATGTCTCTCAAGGATTCCATGATTCGCGGTCTCGCCCTCTCCGGTATGGATGCCATCGCCCGCGCCGGCTACGCCGACTCCAAGATGTTCGCCGACATCATCAACGCCGCCAACAAGGACGCTCGCTGAATCTAGCGAACAATCCCGTTCATGAGATTGCACGACACATACGAAGGCAATCCCCCGCAGGCCGCAATCGGCCGGCACACCACAATAATTGAATAACGCAATAATTCAACACAGTAAAACTGAACAATAACCGGGACAACGGGGTCCATATATTCTTTCTTTTCCCATCGTGCGTACGCCGCGCCAGCACAGGTTCACATACGATGCACACGGCCGCCAATACACGATGCGTCATCATCAACGCCCTCACCGCATCATGAGATACTCCCCCGTCCGTTGTCCACACTGTTGCCTCTACAATGCCTGTGATGCACGCCGAACGGCATCCTGCACAGTGACTGAAGAACGAAACACCAAGGGACGGAAATGGATAACGAACTCTTCGAAAAGGCGCCGATTCCGAAGGCGTATTTCTCGCTGGCGATGCCCGTGGTGCTCAGCATGCTGGTCACCTTGGTGTACAACATGGTCGACACCTATTTCATCGCGCATACGGGAAACACCGATATGGTGGCGGGCGTCTCCCTCACCGCGCCAGTGTTCACCGTGATGATCGCCCTCGGCAACATCTTCGGCCTCGGCGGCAGTTCGGTCATCTCGCGCTTGTTCGGCCAACACCGGTTCGCCGACGGCAAGCGACTCAGCGCGTTCTGCTTCTATGCCGCCATCGCCACCGGCCTGCTGATTCTGGTGCTGGGCCTGGCGTTCCGCGACCCGATGCTCGCGCTGCTCGGCGCCACTGACGACACTTGGCAGTATGCCTCCGACTTCTACACGCTGATCATCGTCGGCTCGCCGTTCATCATCGTGTCGACCTGCTGCGCACCGAAGGCCACGCCGTGCAGTCCATGATCGGTTCGGTGGCCGGCACGGCGGTCAACATCGTGCTCAATCCCCTGTTCATCCACGGATTCGGCTGGGGTGCTGCGGGTTCGGCCGGTGCCACCGCGATCGCCAACATCTGCACCGACGCCTATTTCGTCTGGTTCACGCTGCGTCACAGCAGCAACCTGTCCATCGACCCGCGGACCGTCATCGACCGCGCGCGCCGGCGTCTGGCGGTCACGGCCCGGGAGGTCGGGAGCATCCTCGCCATCGGCATCCCCTCGGCGATCACGAACCTCACGCAGAGCGTCGGCATCGTCATGATCAACCTGTTCCTGCTCCCCTACGGTACCGACGCGGTAGCCGCGATGGGCATCGCGCTGAAAGTCATCATGATCGCGGTGCTGGTTTTCGTGGGATTCGCGTTCGGCGCGCAGCCGCTGATCGGCTACAACTACGGCGCCCGCAATATGCCTCGACTGCGCGGCATTCTGCGTTTTTCCTACCTGTTCCTGTCCCTGTTCGCCCTGGTGATGACCGTGGTGCTCAGCCTGTCCGACCGTCTACTGATGGGATTCTTCATCGAGGACGCCACCATCATCACGCTGGGCGCCGGCATGCTGCGGGTTCAGCTGCTGAGCCTGGTGTGCGTAGCCGTCGTGATGGTCACGACCTGCACCTTCCAGTCCGCAGGCAAGGCGGTCGGCGCCTTTGTGCTGTCGATCAGCAGGCAGGGTGTGATGCTGGCGATTACCCTGTTCGTCGGCTCCCGGCTGGCCGGCTATCAGGGTGTAATCGCCGCGCAGGCCATCGCCGATCTGCTGACCGCGATTGTGGCGGTCATCCTGTTCGTCGTGATGTTGCCTGAGCTGCGCAGTCGGAAAGCTCGCTGATAGAGCAACACGAGGTTTAGCAGACACGCATTCGGAGAGCCAATACGCTGCGTAATATTGCGCGCGATATTGCGCAATGAGAGGCGGTGCCGTTTTGTTGGACTCATCGTTGATTCCATCACCACCAATCATGTCACAAGACCGAGCTCGCGTCGACGATCCATGATACCAGTTCCACGATGCCGGTGTCGCTATCTTTGCGATACACGGCGGTCAGTTCGCCGCAGCTCACGGTTTCCAGTGTGGCGCGCACGTCTTCCTTTCCGGTACTCGCTCCCGCTGCGGGAGCTGTCTCGCATAGCGAGACTGAGGGTGGTTCTCAGCGCTGCCCCCCAGTCGGGCGAAGCCCGCCAGCCCCCGCCAGCGGGAGCCTGCTCACAGTTGTAGGGTTCGTACGATTTGTTCGGTGGTGCGGGTCACGTTGGCGGCCGCATCGGCCAACAGCTCACTAAGGCTGGCGGCTCCGGGCGCGATGCCGAATACCGCGTCGATGCCGACCTCATGCAGCTCATCGATGCCGGTGCCAATATGCCCGGCTACTGCGATGACCGGCTTGCCGTGGCGCTTGGCGGTTTCGGCCACGCCGGCCGGCGTCTTGCCGAACTTGGTCTGGAAGTCGATGGAGCCTTCGCCGGTGAACACCACGTCAGCCCATTGCGCGGCCGCATCGAGTCCGGATTGTTCGATGACGATGGCGATGCCCGGGCGGAATTCGGCGTTTAGGAAGCCCTTCAGCGCTGCACCGATGCCACCGGCCGCGCCGGCACCCGGCACGTCGTTCACGGCAACGCCGAGCTGGCTGTCGATTACCTGCGCAAAATGCGCGAGGGCGGCGTCCAATGTGGCGACATCATCTTTGGACGCACCTTTCTGCGGGCCGAACACGGCGCTGGCGCCGGTGGGGCCGGTCAGCGGGTTGGTCACGTCGCAGGCGGCGGTGATGGCGACGTTCTTGAGAGCCGGGTCCATCGTGCTGATATCGATGGTGGTCAGATTGGCGAGGGCCGCTCCCCCGTGTGCCAAGTCGTTACCGTTCTTGTCCAGAAGACGAACGCCGAGGGCCTGCAGAAGTCCGGCACCGGCGTCGTTGGTGGCGCTGCCGCCGAGCCCGACGATGATGCGCTTGGCTCCGGAACGGACGGCGGCGAGCATGAGTTCGCCGGTGCCGTAGGAGGAGGCGATCAACGGGTTGCGTTCTTTGGCTTCAAGCAGTGCCAGTCCGCTGGCTTCGGCTGTCTCGACCACGGCGGTCGTGCCGTCGGCGAGCAGACCGAAGTGGCCTTCGACAGGCCGGCCGAGCGGGTCGTGGACCGGCACGGCGCGCATCGATCCGCCGGTGGCGTCGACAAGCGCGCGTGCGGTGCCTTCACCGCCGTCGGCCATGGGAAGGCAACGGACCTCGGCATCGTGGTCGGCATTCTCAATCCCCTGAGCCATCGCCCGGGCCGCCTCCATGGCGGTCAGGCTCTCTTTGAAAGAGTCAGGGGCGCATAAGTATCGCGTCATGCTTCGAGCATACCGCACGACACGACGAAACGGTAAACGTTTTCCGTAATTCGCGTGATTATTTTTTTGTTCAGAATTCAGGCTTTCCAATCCACAATGCTACTATTGCAAGCAAAAATGCGATATCGTTGCGGTAAACGTTTAGACACGTTTTCCGTTTCAGGGAAGAAAAGGATCGATTCGATCGTGGCTGTACAGAACGATAAGGCGCAATCGCCAGCGACATTGATGGATGTCGCCAAAGAAGCCCAAGTCTCCATCGCCACCGCATCCCGCGTGCTCAACGGCAGCACCCGCAAGGTACGCAACCAATCGTATGTCAAGGTGATGGAAGCAGCCACCAAGCTCAACTATCGTCCCAACGCCTATGCTCAGGCAGTGGCCAAAGGCACCGCACCGAACATCGTGCTGCTGGTCTCCGATATCTCCGATCCCTACTTCGCATCCGTATCGCAAGGCGTGGTCAAGGCGGCGGCCGAACGCGGCATTTCCGTGACCATCGGCGTGGCAGCCACCCCTCACGAAGAGTTGGAGGCGGTGCGTAAGTCCGTATCCACCAGGCCGCGCGGCATCATCATCTCCGAAAGTGAATACACCGACGCGCCGGAACGCCAGGCGTTGCAGACGGAACTCACCCAGTACGAAGCATCCGGCGGACGTGCCGTGTTCGTGCTCAACCGCAACCTGCCCTTCCCGGCCGTGGACGTGGCGAACGATGTCGGCGCGCGCGCCATCGCAAAGCTGATCGTCGATTCCGGGTATACGCGCCCTGCGATTCTCAAGGGCGATGACGCACATCGCTCCTCCAAAGAACGACTGGCCGGCGTGATGGAAGTGTTGGACGAGGCAGGCATCACCGTGGATCCGAAAGCCGTGGCGAATGGTAAGTTCAGCCGTACCGACGGCTATGCGGCCGTCATGCAAATGGCCCGATCCGGACTGCTGAAGCCGGGCGAAGGCGCACTGTACGACGGCAAAGGCATCGATTCAATCATCGCGCTCAACGACGTGATGGCCATCGGTGCGATGACCGCGTTGCGCGCCAACGGCATCGAGCCGGGTCGGGAAATCGGCGTCACCGGTTTCGGCGACATCCCCTACTCCGCCGACGTGTTTCCGCCACTGACCACCGTGCATCTGCCGCTGGCCGAAATGGGCCAGGCCGCCGTGGACAGCATCCTGTCCAACCGCGATGACGGGGAGGCCACCGGCGGCACTGCCAACCGCCTGATCTACGTGCAAAGCGCCCCGGACGTAGTCCTACGCGGTTCCCTCCCCCGCCGGTAAAACAAAAATAGCTCCCTCTGACGGTGTAACCACAACTAGCGAACAGGTAATGGCGACTGCCGCGCACCATACCACCGACTCATACACCGACGAAATCGAAGAACTGTTCGATTACCGAGTCATTGAGCAACCGGCCACGACGAGTGGGCACCACTCGATGATTATCGGATACGGTAATCAGGCCTTCGCTGACCATTGGGGCGAGTTGGTCAAGGGAAACATTACGGAGAGTCTGGGGCGTGCTGCTCATACCCGCATCGTTGATGGCGCGGTTGATGCGGTCGAGGTCAAGGCCCTCGTGCAGGCGCAGCCCGAGCATGATGAGCTCTTCGAGGTTTTCCTCGGGAGTGATCGTCTCGCTATCGGCCCACGGCACACGGTTCTCGTTGATGGCCGTGCCCCACAAACGCGGGTGCGCGATGTCCCAGCTGCGCAGACCGTGTGAGACAGAAACCACCCCCAGTCCGGCATCCGCCGGACAACCCCCGCCAGCGGGGGCATGAATTTCTTGGGAGTTGTTCCCATGCGCGTTGATCATACCTAGTTCGGCGTTGGCCTGTCCATCAGCTGAGGCAGAGGCAATGGCTTCGGACTTGCTCCCGCCAGCGGGGGCTGTCAGCGAAGCCGACTGGGGGTGGTCAGCCTCGGTCACCGCGTTGTAGTGGGAGTGGGCACCTGGCCCTAGACCGGCCCAATCAACGTTGCGCCAGTAGCCGAGGTTGTGCTGGCTTTCGTATCCGGGGCGGGCCCAGTTGGAGACCTCATACCATTCGAGGCCGGCGGCGGCGAACAGGTCGTCAGCGATCTCGTATTTAGCGGCCTCGTCATCGTCATTGGGCTTGGGCAGAGTGCCGGCCGCGATTTGACGGCCCATTTTCGTGGTGGGTTCCACGGTCAATGCGTAGGCGGAGATGTGGTTCACGCCAAGATCGATGGCGGTCGTGACCGAGGTGCGCCAATCGTCAAGGCTCTCCCCCGGAGCGCCGTAAATCAAATCCACGCTTGAGCGCAGCCCAGCCTTGTTCGCCGCATTGACGCCTGCGGCCACGTTGGCCGGCGTATGCGTGCGGTCGAGGGTTTTGAGCACATGTGGCACGGCGGACTGCATACCGAAGGAAACACGGGTGAAGCCGCCGGCAGCGAGCTCATTGATGTAATACTCGTTGACCGTGTCCGGGTTGGCTTCGGTAGTGATTTCCGCGTCGGGCGCGATGCTCCAGATCTTGCGGACGGCATCGAGCATGGCGACCAGATCGCGGGCGGCGAGAATTGTGGGGGTGCCGCCGCCGAAGAACACGGTGGAGACCGGCGGCTCCTCGATGCCGTGGTCGAGCTGCCACTGCTTGGTCAATTTCATTTCCCGAATGACCATATTGGCATAGTTGCCGCGCGAGGCCCCCGCACCAAGATCCGTAGCCGTGTAGGTGTTGAAGTCGCAGTAACCGCAGCGCCGCAAGCAGAACGGGACGTGGATGTAGACCTCGAACACTAGCCCTCGGTCTTCTGGGCGGCACGGATCTTGTCTTTGGTGTCGCGGTCGTTGGAGTCCTCGCCGGTGGACAGAGCTGCGATGAACGCCTCCTGCGGCACCTCCACATGGCCGAGCATCTTCATGCGCTTCTTGCCAGCCTTCTGCTTTTCGAGCAACTTGCGCTTACGGGTGATGTCGCCGCCGTAGCACTTGGCGAGCACGTCCTTGCGTAACGCACGAATGTTCTCACGTGCGATGATGCGCGAACCAATCGCAGCCTGAATCGGAATCTCAAACTGTTGGCGAGGAATCAGACTACGCAATTTCTTGGTCATCATCACACCGTACGAATACGCCTTATCGCGGTGAACGATGGCACTGAACGCATCGACCTTCTCGCCCTGAATAAGGATGTCCACCTTGACCAAATCGGCGGACTGCTCGCCATCCTCATGGTAATCGAGGGAAGCGTAGCCCTTGGTGCGGGACTTGAGCTGGTCGAAGAAGTCGAACACGATTTCCGCCAGCGGAATGCGGTAGTGCATCTCGACACGATCGGTGGAGATGTACTCCATCGTGCCCATAATGCCACGGTGGTCCTGGCACAGATCCATCACCGCACCGATGAATTCCTTGGGCGTGATGATGTCGGCGGCAACCATCGGCTCGACAATCTTCTTGATTTTGCCGTCCGGGAATTCGCTCGGGTTGGTCACATGATGCTGGCTGCCGTCCTCGGCGGTCACGTCGTAGGTGACGTTCGGGGCGGTCTGGATCAGGTCGAGGCCGAACTCGCGGGAGAGTCGCTCGTTGACGATTTCCATGTGCAGCAGACCCAGGAAGCCGCAGCGGAAGCCGAAGCCTAGGGCCACGGAGGTTTCCGGCGTGTAGATCAGGGCGGCGTCGTTGAGCTTGAGCTTGTCGAGTGCATCACGCAGTTCGGGGAACTGGGCGTTGTCGATCGGGAACAAACCGGCGTAGACCATCGGCTTCGGGTCGCGATAGCCGGGCAACGGCTCGGCGGCCGGGCGGACGGCCGAAGTCAGGGTGTCGCCCACCTTGGACTGACTCACATCTTTCGCACCGGTGATGATGTAGCCGACCTCGCCGGCACCGAGTGCCTTGGTGCGGGTCATATCGGGGCTGATCACGCCGATTTCAATGGGATCGTGGGTCATGCCAATGCCCATCATGTGGACCTTTTCGCGGTCGTGCAGTTCACCGTCCTCCATACGGATGTAGGTGACGATGCCGCGGTAGGAGTCGTAGACGGAATCGAAGATCAGCGCGCGGGCGGGGGCATCGGGGTCGCCGTGCGGGGCGGGCACGTCCATGACGATCTGGTCGAGCAGGTCGGCCACGCCTTCGCCGGTTTTGCCGGAGACGCGCAGCACGTCGCTCGGCTCGCAGCCGATCAGACCTGCGATCTCCTCGGCATGCTTGTCCGGTTCTGCGGACGGCAGGTCGATTTTGTTGAGCACGGGGATGATGGCCAGATCATGGTCGATGGCCATATACAGATTGGACAGGGTCTGCGCCTCGATGCCCTGGGTGGCGTCGACGAGCAGCACCGCGCCTTCGCAGGCGGCCAGTGCGCGGGACACCTCATAGGTGAAGTCCACGTGGCCGGGGGTGTCGATCATACCGAGCGTGTATTCGGTGCCGTCAAAGGTCCACGGCACGCGCACGGCCTGGGATTTGATGGTGATGCCACGCTCCTGCTCGATATCCATACGGTCGAGGAAGCGATCGCGCATCTCTCGCTCGGGCACAATGCCGCTCAACTGCAAGATGCGGTCGGCCACGGTCGACTTGCCGTGGTCGATGTGTGCGATGATACAGAAGTTGCGAATCACCGACTGATCCGTGGAACCCGGCTGATTGTGTTGGACGACCAACGCATTCCTCCTCTTGGCATATACTCAAACTTCACCTAGTGTAGCCGAGGGACTGTATTCGGCGTGGCATTGCGCGGGTTTTTCCGGGGCTCATGCTATCCTCTAACTTTTGTATGTCCTTATAACACACATCGTTTGGAGTAAACGTGGCAAACATTAAGTCGCAGAAGAAGCGCGTGCTCACCAATGAGAAGGCGCACCTTCGCAACGTGGCTGTGAAGTCCGGCCTGAAGACCGCCATCCGCGCCACCCGCGAAGCCATCGCCGCCGGTGACAAGGCTGCCGCCGAGGCCGCCTACAAGGTTGCCGCCCAGAAGCTCGACAAGGCTGCTGGCGCTGGCGTGATCCACAAGAACCAGGCCGCCAACCGCAAGTCCGGCCTCGCTGTTGCGATCAACGCTCTGTGAGCATAAGCCTCTTAAGGTTTTAGAAAGTCCCGCAAGTCATCTGGCTTGCGGGACTTTTTGTATCTCCGTTCAAAGAGGTACATTGGCGGTCTTGCGAAATGACATCTCCGTTCAGAGAGGTACCGAATACGGGAAAAACCAACTATAAACGCCATCATTGCAACACTTATACTCAGCGTTTCGTGCTTCAGGTACCTCTTTGAAAGCAGTTAGCATTCTGCAGAAGGCCAGATGTACCTCTTTGAAGACAGTTAGCCCTGAGGCGGCCTTGAACCATCCTGAGGCTTGTCTTCTTCGTCCTTGGTGGTATCGCCGGGATCGACGGTATCGGCGTGCGGATGGATGACCGGGCGCTTGAGATATCGGCTTTCGCTGGGCAGGTAGACGCGATGACGTTCGACGGCTCCGGGCAGAGTGACGTTGAAGCCTACCGAGAGCAGTCGCAGCGCCACCACGATGATGACGATCAGCACGTCGAGCAGCATTTCCGAGCGCATGTCGAACCAGCCGTAGCTTACGCCGCGCCATACCAGCACGGTCAGGATGCAGCCGATGAACGAAGGCACAGCATAGAGGTGTTTGTCTCGAATAATCATTGGCACGTCGCCAATGAAGATGTCACGAATGAGGCCGCCGGCCAGTGCTGTGAACATGCCAAGGAATACGGCTGTCATGCCTGAGGAACCGTAGGCCAGAGCTTTTGCGGTGCCGCTGACTGCGAATAGTCCGAGGCCCAGAGCATCGATGACAGTCATCGTCCATTTGAGTTTGGTGATCTCCGGATGGGCCACCACCACGATAATGCCGGAAAACAGCGTGGTGAGCACATAGCCTTTGTCGGTGATGCCGACCGGCGGCAGGGCACCGAGCATCACGTCGCGCACAAGACCGCCGCCGAGTGCGGTAAGCCATCCGCACAGCATGATGGTGAAGATGTCGTAGCCCTTGCGAATGGCGGCAAGTCCGCCCGATAATCCCCAACACAGGATTGCTAAATACTCGATGACCACAAAAACGATGTTGTTCTCCAACGCCACCTGCATGAGCCACTCCCCTCTGGTACCGCTTCGGTTCGTCTCAGTCCGTCTTCGTTCTGTTCCCGTTCATCCTTATTCGGCGCTACAGCCCGTCGTACCCGAGCCTACAACAGGCCTTGCCTGAGTAGTATGGCCGGGGAGGAAGGGGCCACTAAGACGTGAATAGGATGGCAATGACGCCAGCTTGCCGGTAGTCGTTGGCAACTCAGCCCCTCTAGGTTTTACGATCTGTAATCAAAAAACATGTATGGACTTAATCGTTGTTGATTTCTGATTCAATCAAGGCGACTTTTTCTTCGACATCACGCAAGCGATTTCGCAGTGCGGACTCGATATCGATGCCGTCAACGCGGGCCTTGCGCACGACGGCGAGGATTTCATCGGCGTAGGCATCGGCCTTCTCCCGTTCAGCGGAATTGTCGCCGCTTGATTCGGATTGGTTCGCCGCTTGAGGATGTACATCATCTCGCTGAGCATCAGCCGCAGCCGGCTCATCAAACGCCGCGAACAATCTATCAGCATTCGGCGATTTGGAGATGCGAGAAACGACTTTGGCCGCGCGAGGCAACGCACCTTGAGCGCGGGAAATGCCCTCAAGCACGGATTTACGATGCTTTTCCTGCTGTTTCATCTTTTCCCATAGAGCCAGCACAGCTTCCGGGGATTCGGGTTGGGCAGCTTCTCCCCCGTCGTTACTGTCAGCATCAAAAGCATCAGAAGAATCAGAGGAATTGCCGGCATCATCAGCCGCAAACACATGCGGATGCCGAGTGATGAGCTTGTTCACCAACCGATCGGCGACCTCATCAATACCGAACGGGTCCTCAGTATCCGATTCGCAGACCCGCGCCTGAAACACGGATTGCAGCAACACATCACCCAGTTCCTCGCGCATGTTGTCACGGTCGTGAGTCTCCACCGCGTCGACGTATTCGTAGGTTTCCTCGAGCAGATTCTTGAGCAGCGACTTGTTCGTCTGCTTGCCGTCCCACGGGCAGCCGCCCGGCGAATACAGCACATCCACCACGGCCTTGACCCGGTCCAGCGCCGTCGCTGCCTCAGCCACCGGCTTCAATTTCGAGCAGTGTTCGAAGCCTGACGGCAAACGGTAGGCTGAAGCATGGTATTCCGTCATGTCACTCATCTTGCTCATAGGTTTGCTCCTGTTCTCATCTGGATGAACCATAACCACCCCCCGCAACGTGCAGAAGACCTAGATCATATTATTTGTTGCGGAATGTTGCTAAATCCATCTGTATCTCTCTAGCCAAGAACATTTCCAATACGCCAAGACCCCTTGGAATTGTTGCTGTTCCAAGGGGTCTTAGTCAGAAACAAAAGGTGCTAGTTCAGCACACCTTCCACATCCAGTTGTGCGGGTCCTCGACTTCGCCGAGCTGGATGCCGAGCAGCTCGTCGCGCAGTTCGCAGGTGAGCTTGCCGGAGCCGCCGTCGGCGACGGTGACATCGAACTTCTCGGACTTGAAGCGACCGATCGGGGTGATGATGGCGGCGGTACCGCAAGCGAACACCTCGGTGACTTCGCCGGACTTGATGTCCTCGAGCAGCTGGTCGAGGGCAATCATGGTCTCGACTACGTCGTGGCCCTTGTCCTGCAGCAGCTGAATCAGGGAGCGACGGGTCACACCCGGCAGAATGTTACCGGTCAGGGACGGGGTCTCCACGTGGCCATCCTTGTGCACGGCCATCATGTTCATGCCACCGAGCTCTTCGAGGTAGGTCTTGGTGGCGGCGTCCACGAAGCACACCTGCTCGCAGCCATTCTCAACACCCTTGTACTCGCCGAGCAGGGAGGCGGCGTAGTTGCCGCCGCACTTGGCGAAACCAGTGCCGCCAGGGCCGGTGCGGAACCACTTGTCTTCAACCCAGATGCTCACCGGCTTGACGCCGCCCGGGAAGTACGGGCCGGACGGGGAGGCGATCACGCAGTAGTCGACCTCCTGCGGGGCGCGCACGCCGAGGAACGGCTCGGAAGCGAACATGAACGGACGCATGTACAGCGTGTACTCGCGGCGGGACGGCACCCAGTTGGCGTCGCGCTTGACCAGCGCGGCCACGGAACCGAGGAAGTCGTCAATCGGCAGCTCAGGCAGGTACAGACGCTTGGCGGAGTTCTGGAAACGCTCGGCGTTCGCATCCGGGCGGAACAGCCAGGTGGAGCCGTCGGCATGACGGTAAGCCTTGAGGCCCTCGAAGCACTCCTGTGCGTAGTGCAGCACGGAAGCACCCGGATCCATCTTGAGCGGTGCGTACGGTTCGACGCGGCGGTCGGACCAGCCTTCGCCCTTGGTCCAGGTCATGTGGGTCATGTTGTCGGAGAACACCTGGCCGAAAGCCGGCTTGTCGATGAGGGACTGACGCTTCTCATCGGATGCGGGGTTGTCGTTCGGCAGTACGGTGAACGGTTCGGCGAGCTTGTCGAGCGCTGCCGGATCGTGGTGCGTGTTTTCAGTCATTACTAGCTACTTCTTCTTGACTTTGGCGGCCCGAAAGCCACCATATGGGGTGTGTGCTGTGCGCTTGTGGCGCGAGCTCTGTTGCATACTTTTGCACACCCATGTGTTACTCGTGTAGCAGAGTTCACATGGTGAAAAACGAAGAAGCCCGCACCGTTCTCAACGGCTGCGGGCTTCCACGTTTCAGTTATGTTCTGAATTGTTCGCTATCGAAGCGATCGACTCACTTGGCGTCGGCAGCCGGAGCAGCAGCGTCGGCAGCCGGAGCAGCAGCTTCCGGAGCGGCGGTGGACTCAGAAGCATCTTCCGGCACCTCAACGGTGACGACGGACTCTTCCGGGTCCTCAACGTCGAGCTCAACGCCTTCAGGCAGAACAACGTCCTTAGCGAACACCTTGGTGCCGTCGGTTAGGCCCTCGACGCTCACAACGATCTTCTCAGGCAAGTTGGCGACGTCAGCGCGAACCTTGAGCTCCTGAATGTCGACGAATGCCACAGCAGCGCCCTTCGGGGTGCCTTCAACGAAGACCGGCACCTCGACGTCGATCTTCTCGCCGGCCTTGACCTCAAGGAAGTCAACGTGCTCGATGATGCGCTTGACCGGGTTCTTCTGCACGTCCTTGACGACGGCCATCTTGGTGTTGCCGTCGAAGGCGATGGTGAACAGGGCGTTGGTGTGACGCAGGGCCAGGGTGGTCTCGCGCATCGGCAAGGTCACGAAGGCGGGCTCTTCGCCGCCGGCGTAGATGGTGGCCGGAATCTTGTTGGCAACGCGCAGACGACGAGCAACGCCCTTGCCGAACTCGGAACGGGCCTCGCCCTCAAGCTTAATGGTGGTAGCCATAATGGATACTCCTTGTAGTTTCGTTTCGTACTGTCTCGCTCAGACGCCACGACGCGCCGAAAGACACCCTACAAGGAGTGAAATACGCCGAGTCGATAACGGAAGCTGTGTCATGTGTCAGCACGCACACTTCCCTCGCCAAAGCAACAATTGTCAAGTATACGCCAACTCCGGACTTTGGCGCGGTGATGCTTCGATGACACTGCATCCCGGCCGTCCCAGCCACGTCAACGTACGGTTTCCGCGAAATAATCCCTAACTTTGTGAAGAACGTACGCTTACCCGTTCTCATCGTACGGTTTCCGCGAAATCGTCCGCCATTTCGTGAAAATCGTACGCTCAGCGACACTCAGTGTACGGTCTTTCACGAAGTTGGGGATGATTTCGAAAATAACGTACGATGGTGAGTACCGTATCGGGAGGTTGATATGACTCGTTCGGACGACGTCATCAATGAGGATGGCCATGACGTCATCGCCACACACACTCGCGTTGTCAGGGGCATGGCTGCGGCACTTGCCGCGATAGCCGCCACAGGAGCCGGCGTCACAGCCGCGGCCGCCAACGTCATGTTCATGTTCGCGCTGGACACCAAGGCCAAACGTTCGATGTTCAACATGCCGCACGAGGAGACGCCGAAAGGCATCGAATTCGACATGTCCGAGCAGCTTGAGGCCACCCGGTGGTTCGAGGAGGCCAAGCAATCGGTCACGCTGCGCAGCCATGATGGATTGAAACTCCACGGCTGGCTGTTGGACCCGGATTGTTCCGACCCACAGCCGCATCTATACGCGATCTGCTGCCATGGCTATACCGGAAAGCCCGCGGAAATGGCCAAATGGGCGCATCGCTATGCGCAACTCGGTTTTACGGTCCTGCTACCCGCGCAGCGCGCCCATGAGTTGAGCGAAGGGCGCTACGTGGGTATGGGATTGCTGGAAAGCGACGATCTGTTGGGCTGGGTTTCGCTGATCACCGCAGCTGATCCGGATGCACGCATTCTGCTGCATGGCAATTCGATGGGCGCCGCCACGGTGATGATGGCGGCCGGCGATGCGCGACTCCCCCGCAACGTCGTCGCCGCGATTTCCGATTGCGGATACAGTTCCGTGGTCCCGCAGTTTACGGATAATGCCGAGGCGATGTTCCGTTTGCCGCACTCGTTGGCCGTGCTGCTGGTCAAAGTGGCCAGTCATGTGTCTAAACGCAAGGCTGGATACCGGTTTGAGGACGCCTCCTGTGTGAAGGCATTACGGCACGCGACTATTCCGATGATGTTCATTCATGGCGGAGCGGATACTTTTGTCAATCCGAAGTATCTGGACATCAATTACAACGCCTGCGCCAGCATCGACCGCGAGAAGCTGCTGATTCCCGGCGCCGACCACACGATGAGCGCCAGCACCGATCCGGACCGCTATTGGCGTCGCGTTAACAGCTTTGTTAAGCGGGTGTTTGGGCTGTAGTAGATATAGAGCTCGGCTCCCCTCTGTG
>ENA-OURZ01000308-OURZ01000308.1-human-gut-metagenome-genome-assembly--contig:-NODE-308-length-66971-cov-14.437937_pt1 | contig 66971 bp, 61 predicted proteins | sample MGYA00242073_ERZ509195 | MGnify/ENA primary metagenome ERZ509195 (study PRJEB26280, sample SAMEA2338837) | human gut metagenome | biome: human gut; feature: human-associated habitat; material: faeces... | reverse complement strand
AGGAGTTCGCCTTCCATCAGGAAATGATCGAATCCTTCGCCAGCGCGGTGGATTCTGCCACGCTGGAGGAAAAACGCCGCCTGTTGCGCACCATCGTCAAAAAAGTAGTCTGGGACGGCAAAAATGCCTATGTGTACCTGTTTGCAGAGGACGGAGAGGCGGATTTGCCACCCATTGACCAACCTATGTATCCGTTGGGAGAGGATAGCGAATGAGATCCTCATGCACTTCCGGGCTCAGCGGAAGCTGCAGGGGGAGGTGTCGCTGTCAGAGGCCATCGAGACGGATAAGGCGGGCAACGCCCTGTACCTGCAGGACGTGGTGGGGGCCGACGACACCATGCAGGAGGACCTGGAGGGCCGGGAGGACCAACAGCTCATCCGACGGTTGGTTGCGGAGCGGCTGACACCCCGGGAGGCGGATGTCATCCGCCGCCGCTACGGCCTGGACGGCCACCCGCCCCAGACCCAGCGCCAGGTGGCTGCTGCCTATGGCATCAGCCGCAGCTATGTATCGCGCATTGAAAAACGCGCCCTGGAAAAGCTGGAGACTGCCCTGCGGGAGCACTGCTATCCGTAAGAACAAAACGGGCGCGGAGATTGCCGCCCGCCGATGCAAAAAGCGAGGGCGGCAGCCCTCGCTTTTTTGCGGTCAATCGTCCTGCTCTGCCTGATGCTCCAGCACGGAGCCGGTGGCAGCGTCGATGACGTATTCATATTCCATTCCGCCGGACTTGAACTCCACCTCGTACACGGCGCGGCCATGCTCGTTGTCCCATTCCACCTGAAGCTCCTGCACCTGGCCTTCGGACAGGCCCGCGTGCCGCAAGGCGGCACTCTTGGCGGCCTGGGCGCCAATGTCGGAGGTACTGCTGCTGCGGAGGTTCTCCTTCTCGTAATCCAGCACAGAGCCGCTGATGGCGTCCACCGTGACCTCATAGGCGGCGGTGTCGGTGTGGAACTCCAGCTCGTACTCCCAGCGGCCGTCGTCATAGTCCCGCTCCGCCTTGGTAAACGTGGCGGAGGACAGGCCCGCGTGCTTCAGCGCGGCGCTCTTGGCGGCCTCCATGCCAATGTCACCGGATTGGTTCACGGGAGCGGAGCGCTTCACGTTGGCCGGGCCGCTGAGCACCTGGCCGGTGTAGGCATCCACCCGATATTCCAGCTCGCCGTGACCGGGGACCTCCAGCTCCACCTCATAGTGGGCGGGTGTCTCGTCCAGCTCCGGGTCCACATCCGCATCGGCCACATCCGCCGTGGTCAGACCCGCATAGGTGGCTGCCGCCTCCAGAGCCGCCGTCATGCCGATGGGCATCCCCGGGGCCCCGGCCTCGATCAGGTCCCGTAGCTCCTCCACGGACAGCTTTGCCAGCCCCTCGAAGGTCAGGCTGCTGTTGAGGGCCATGGCCTGCCGGATCAGGGCGGCCTTGCCGGTGGAAATGTGGTTGGCCTTGGCCAGCTTTTCCAGGTCCTTGTCCTGCTGCACCGTCTGGCTCAGGACAGCGGCCTGGGAGTCGCCCAAAGCGCCGCCCGCAACACTGGTCAGCTCCTGCTGAAGGCGCTGAGCCCGGGCCTGGTCCTTATCCTCCACGGAAATGAGAATGGCGGAGGACAGCGTGTCCAGATATCCGCACCGCACCAGGCTGCCCACAATGGCGTTGACGGCCACATCCGCCTTGACGCCCTTCAGGTCCCGGCCTCCGTCCATATCCGCCAGCACGGCGGCGGCCTCGTCGTTGAGGGCCTGGCAGGACACCACCTTTTCCCGGCTGTTCACCCGCAGCTCGATGCTGGGGTTCACGTCCAGGGACACCACAGACGTTACGGCGTGGGCCTGCTGCACCAGCACGCCTCCGCCCAGCAGCAGCACCGCCAGGCACGCCGCCATGGCCTGCATCCATTTCTTCATACGTTGATTTTTCTTTTTCATAGGGACTACCGTTCCTTTCCGCTCTGTACAGCGGGAGAGCACGCCAGCCACGTCGTCCGGCGCGGTCTTGTCCAGTGCGGCGGAAAGCCTGCGTTCCATCAGATCGTTGGTCATCGGGCGTCATCTCCTTCCATGTAAGCTCGCATCTTTTTCAATGCTCTGTGATATTTTGACAGGACGGTGGCCAGCGGCAGCCCCAGCGCTTCTCCGGTCTCCCGGTGCTTCAGGCCCGCTGTGTGCAGCAGAACGATACGACGCTCCTCATCTCCCAGAATAGCCAGGGCATCCTGCAAAAGCAGCCGCTCCTGGGCGTCCAGCCCCGGTCCGTCGTCGGGGATGGCATGCCATTCCCGGTCCTCCATGGTCACCTGGCGGTCTGCCCGCCGCAGGTGCATCAGGCACAGATTCCGGCATACCGCCAGCACCCACCCGATGGGAGAGCCTGTGGGACGGTACCGGTCCGCCGTGTCCCAGATGTGCACATACACATCCTGGGTCAGGTCCTGGGCATCGTGGGCATTGCGGAGATAGGACAGAGCCAGACCGTACACCGCCGTTCGGGTGCGGCGGTATAGCTGGGCCAGATCGTCGCGGTTCCCGGCAGCCACTCCCGAAAGCAGCCGTCGAAGCTCCTGCGCCTCCTCCGCGGGGAGGGATGAAGTTGTGTTGTCTATCCTGTGCAGCATCTCATTTGTCTCCTGTCATATGGATAATGCACGGCAGGGCGGTTTTATTGCGTCCCCCCGGAGAATTTTTTTATTTATTTTATCACGTTCCGTTTTTGTTTTCCACTCCTTGTGCCAAACAGGAAAAAGAGGTATAATAAAACGAATACGCAAAGGAGGTCGTCCCCATGAAGCTGATGGTTGTCGACGGCAACAGCATATTGAACCGCGCCTATTACGGCATTCGCCCGCTGTCCACCCGGGAGGGCCTGTATACCCATGCGGTATACGGCTTTATCACCACCCTCCAGCGGCTGCTGGACGAGGAGGAGCCGGAGGCCCTGTGCGTCACCTTTGACCGCCGGGAGCCAACCTTCCGCCACCAGGCGGACGCGGACTACAAGGCCCAGCGCAAGCCCATGCCGCCGGAGCTGGCCATGCAGCTGCCGGTGATGAAGCAGGTGCTGGCGGCCATGTCCGTGCCCTGCTATGAGTTGGCCGGGTACGAGGCCGACGACCTCATCGGCACCATCAGCCGCAAATGCCAGGCGGTGGGGTGGGACTGCGTCATCGTCACCGGCGACAAGGACAGCCTGCAGCTGGTCACGGACCGGACCAGGGTGAAGCTGGTATCCACCCGCATGGGCCAGACCACCACAAAGGACATGACCCCGGAGACCTTCCGGGAGCAGTACGGCTTCGATCCCATTCATATGATCGACCTGAAGGCCCTGATGGGGGACACGTCGGACAACATTCCCGGTGTGCCGGGGGTGGGGGAAAAGACCGCCATGGCCCTGGTGCAGCAGTACGGCGACATAGACGCACTGTACCGCCGCCTGCCGGATATCGACGCCAAGCCCAACGTCATCCGCAAGCTGACGGAGGGGGAGGAGTCCGCCCGGCACAGCTATTGGCTGGCCACCATCGTCACCGATGCGCCCCTGGCCTTCGACCCGGCGGAGAACCTGCGCAGGCCCTTCCGGCCGGAGCTTTACGACCTGTTCCTGCGGCTGGAATTTCAGAAGCTCATTGACAGATATCACCTGCGGCCCCACCAGGAGACGGCAGAGAAGCCCGAGTACACCACCACGGTGGTCCCCGTGGAAACGGAGGAGCAGGCCCGGACTCTGCTGGAGGAGTGGCGCAGGGCCGATCACGTGGCCCTGTACGCCGCAGCAGACCTGACGGCCATCTCTGTCCATTGGGATACCGGCGAGAGCACGGCACAGACGGCGGAGCTGTGGTCCGGGGGCTATCAGGGAAACTGGAACGCCCTGCTGGGGGCGCTGCTTTCCGGGGACATCCGGAAAATTTCTCACAACGTGAAGGATCTGATGCGGACGCTGCTGGACGGCGGCCTCCCGGCGGAGGGCTTCGTGTTTGACACGGCCCTGGCGGCGTATCTGCTGGATGCCACGGCAGGGGGCTATGACCTGCCCCGGCTGTTTGTGTCGTATTTCAACCAGGAGCTGGAAAAGCCCGCCCATCTGGAGCCGGACGCCTTCTCCCCTCTGGGAGACCGGGCTGCCGCCTGGGCGTCGCTGCACAGCTATGGCGCAGCGATAGAGGCCCTGTATGGTGTGCTTTTGCCCCGGCTCCGGGAGCAGGGCATGGAAAAGCTGTACTTCGGTGTGGAGCTGCCCCTGTGCCGGGTGCTGGCGGATATGGAGCGCAGCGGCTTTCTGGTGGACGGCGGAGCCCTGGCCCGGTTCGGTGCGGACCTGTCCGACACCATCCGCCAGCTGGAGGAGCGCATTTACGCCGCCGCCGGACAGCAATTCAACATCAATTCCCCCAAGCAGCTGGGAAAGGTGCTGTTCGAGGACCTGGGCCTGCCCCACGGGAAAAAGACGAAAACCGGCTGGTCCACCAATGCGGACGTGCTGGAGAAGCTGAAGGATCAGCCGCTGGTGGCCGACGTGCTGACCTACCGGCAGTATGCCAAGCTGAAAAGCACCTATGCCGACGGGCTTCTGAAGGTCATCGACCCCGACGGCCGCATCCGCACCAGCTTCCAGATGACGGTAACGGCCACGGGCCGCCTGAGCTCCACGGAGCCCAATTTGCAGAACATCCCCACCCGCACGGACTTGGGCAGCAAAATGCGGGAGATGTTCGTGGCGGCCCCGGGCCATGTGCTGGTGGATGCGGACTATTCCCAGATCGAGCTGCGGCTGCTGGCCCACATCTCCGGGGACGAGGCCATGCAGCAGGCGTTCCTGTCCGGGGAGGACTTCCACACCGTCACCGCCGCCCGGGTGTTCCATGTGCCCCAGGACCAGGTGACCCATCAGATGCGCTCCCGGGCCAAGGCCGTGAACTTCGGCATTGTCTACGGCATCTCCGCCTTCTCCCTGTCCCAGGACATCGGCGTCACCGTGGCGGAGGCCAAGGAGTATATGGAACGGTATTTTGCCACCTATACCGGCGTGAGACAGTATATGGAGCAGGTGGTGTCCCAGGCCCGGGAGCGGGGCTATGTGGAGACCCTGTGGCACCGCCGCCGGGCCCTGCCGGAGCTGAAAAGCTCCAATTTCAACATGCGGTCCTTCGGCGAACGGGTGGCCCTGAACATGCCCATCCAGGGCACGGCGGCGGACATCATCAAGCTGGCCATGGTGCGGGTCCACCGCCGCCTGGCGGCGGAGGGCCTGGAGGCCCGGCTCATCATGCAGGTTCACGATGAGCTGATCGTGGAGTGCCCGGAGGCGGAGGCGTCTCGGGTGGAGCAGCTTCTGCAGCAGGAGATGCAGGGGGTGGCAGAGCTGTCGGTGCCCCTGCTGGCGGAGGCCCACACCGGTCACAACTGGCTGGCGGCCAAGGGCTGACCGGTTTTAACGAGAGTAAGGAGCAAACGCAATGACTGATTATTTTGCTGTGCAGCTGCCCCCGGAGCAGATCCGGGCCATCAGCTCCATCGGCCTGGCCCACCTGGGGGACGCCGTGTTTGAGCTGTTGGTGCGCACCTGGCTGTGCGCCGGGGGCAAGGCCACGGGCAGAGGACTTCACCGGGCCACCGTGGCCCTGGTCTGCGCCCCCCGGCAGGCGGAGCTGGCGGAGAAGATCCTGCCCCTGCTGACCCAGGAGGAGCAGGACGTGTTCCGCCGGGGCCGCAACGCCAACGTCCATTCCATCCCGGCCCACGCCAGCCGGGCCCAGTACCAGCAGGCCACGGCTCTGGAGGCCCTGCTGGGATACCTGTATTTACAGGGCAGGCACGACCGGGTCAACCAGCTGTTCTGCCGGATGATGGAGGAGGAGTAACATGCCGCTGGACGCCATTTGCCTGAGCGCCGTGGTCCGGGAGACCGCCGCCCAGGTGGAAAACACCCGCATCGAGAAGATCCAGCAGCCTGCCCGGGATCAGGTGGTGCTGCTGCTGCGGGGCGGGCGGCGGCTGCTGCTGTGCGCCGGAGCCACCCAGCCCCGCCTGCACCTGACGGCTCTGCTGCGGGATAATCCCTCCCAGCCGCCTATGTTCTGCATGCTGCTGCGCAAGCACCTGGCGGGAGGGCGCATCGTGTCCGTGGAGCAGGAGCCTCTGGAGCGGGTGGTGACGCTGCACATACAGGCGGCGGACGAGCTGGGAGAGCAGCGGCCCTGGCGGCTGATTCTGGAGGCCATGCCCCGCCATGCCAACCTGATCCTGGTGGATCACCAGGGACGCATCACCGACTGCCTGCGGCGGGTGGATTTCGAGATGTCCCAGCAGCGACAGGTGCTGCCGGGCCTGTTCTATCACCTGCCGCCCCGTCAGGAAAAGCACTCGCCCCTGGAGGTGAGCCGGGAGGAGTTTTTGGAGCTGCTCTCCGCCCTGCCGGAGGGCGCGCCGCTGGACGGCTGGCTGCTGGACACCTTCACGGCCCTGCCGCCGCTGCTGGCCCGGGAGCTGGTTTGTGCCGCATATGGGTCTGTGGACGCCGGCCTGTCCCGGGACAGGGGCGGGAAATTGTGGGACAGCTTCGTTCTTTGGCGGGACAAAATCACCCGGGGGGATTTTACGCCCACCCTGCTGCGACGGGCCGGCCGGCCGGCGGATTTCACCTATTGCCCCATCACCCAGTACGGCGCTGCCGTGGAGCAGGAGAGCTTCGACAGCTTCGGCAGCCTGTTGGACGAATTTTATGAGGGCCGGGACCAGGCGGACCGGGTCCGGCAGAAGGGTCAGGACCTGATGAAGTCCGCCTCCGCCGCCCGGGACCGGGTGCGCCGGAAGCTGGCGGCCCAGGAGAAGGAGCTGGCCGCCACCCGGGACCGGGAAAGGCTCCGGATATCCGGCGAGCTCATCACCGCCAACCTCTACCGCATGGAGCGGGGCATGAGCCGCCTGACGGCGGAAAACTACTATGAGGACGGCTGTCCGCCGGTCAACATCCCGCTGGATGTGCGCCTGGGGCCCCAGGAGAACGCCGCCCGGTACTTCAAGCAGTACGCCAAGGCGAAAACCGCCGAGAGGGTGCTGACGGAGCAGCTGGAAAAGGGCCGGGAGGAGCTGACGTACCTGGAGAGCGTGGTGCAGGAGCTGTCCCAGGCGGAGTCGGAGCAGGATTTCAACGACATCCGCGCCGAGCTGGAGAGCGGCGGCTATCTGAAAAACCGGGGCAAAAAGCAGCCGGGGTTCCAGCGGGCCTCCAAGCCCAGGCAGTTTACCTCATCCGCCGGACTGAGAATCCTGGTGGGACGCAGCAACCGGCAGAACGACCGCCTCACCGTCAAGGACGCCGACCGCCGGGACATCTGGCTCCACACCCAGAAGATCCACGGCTCCCATGTGATCCTGTGTACCGGCGGACAGGAGCCGGACGAGACCAGCCTGTATGAGGCGGCGTGCCTGGCGGCATACTATTCCCAGGGCCGGGAGGCCGGAAAGGTGCCGGTGGACTATACCCCGGTGCGCTATGTGAAAAAGCCCGCCGGGTCCCGGCCAGGCATGGTGGTGTACACCACCTATCAGACAATATATGCTGTACCGGACGGCCAACTGGTGAAAAAGCTGGCGGCGAAAGCCTGACATCGAAAGGAAGCTTTGCTGCCATATGCCCGAAAGAATGGCCCGGGTGCTGATCATTCGGACGCACGGAGCCGGCAGAGAATGCTTCTGAGTCTTTTAAAAAACCGCAGAATGCGGTTTTTTAAAAGGTCAACAGTTAGCACCCTCTAACCATTGGATGCATATGCGACGGAGAGAAAGATGTGCCGGGCAGCTGGCGGATGGGGTTGGCTTTTGCCGGGAACTGTGATATAATGGCCGAAAAATACCCATTGGAGGAGGAAACGGCATGCGGATCGGAACGGTGGATATCCCCTCGCAGCTGGTGCTGGCCCCTATGGCCGGGGTAACGGACCTGGCATTCCGGCTGATCTGCCGGGAGCTGGGGGCGGGCCTTACCGTAACGGAAATGGTCAGCGCCAAGGCCCTGTGCTATCAGGATAAAAAGAGCCGGGGACTTCTGAAGCTGTCCGACGGGGAGCACCCGGCCAGCGCTCAAATCTTCGGCAGTGACCCCGGGTGCATGGCCGAGGCGGCGTGCATCGCGGCGGAGCTGTCCGGCGCGGACCTGATCGACATCAACATGGGCTGCCCCGTGGGCAAGATCGTGTCCAACGGCGATGGCAGTGCGCTGATGCGGGACCCGGAGAAGGCGGCCCGCATCGCCGAGGCGGTGGTGAAGGCCTCACCGGTGCCGGTAACGGTGAAAATGCGCCGGGGCTGGGACAAGGGAAGCGTCAACGCCGTGGAGCTGGCCCGGATGCTGGAGCAGGCGGGGGTGTCCGCCGTGGCGGTCCACGGCCGTACCCGGGCCCAGATGTACGCCGGACAGGCGGACTGGGTCACCATCCGCCAGGTGAAGGCGGCGGTGTCTATCCCGGTCATCGCCAACGGAGACGTGTTTACCCCGGAGGATGCGGTGCGTATCCTGCACTTTACCGGGGCAGACGCCGCGATGATCGGCCGGGGCTGTCTGGGAAATCCGTGGCTGTTTCAGCAGGCCCGGGCGGCGCTGGCCGGGGAGCCTATCCCGCCGCTGCCGCCCCTGAGCCGGCGGTGTGACACCGCCGTGCGGCAGATTGAGCTGGCGGCCCGGGACAAGGGCGAGCATATCGCCATTCTGGAGGCCCGGAAGCAGTACGCCTGGTACCTCAAGGGCGTGCCCCATGCCGGATATTACAAGGAGCAGATCGTGCGCATGAACACGCTGGAGGACGTCTATCGGGTAACGGAGGGCATCCGCCGGGACCTGACGTAAAAATTTCAGTCGGCGGGGGAACCTTTTGGGCTCTCTCACCGTCTGATAAGGGAAGGGGGGCGTGGACCGTGGTGGAGGAACAGTGCGTGGCGCAGGCCCGTGGCGGGGACGCGTCCGCCTTTGAGGAGCTGGTGCGGATGTATGAGGCGCCGGTGTACCGGCTGGCGCTGCGCATGTGCGGCGGCCGGGCGGAGGACGCCCAGGAGGTGGCCCAGGAGGCGTTTTTGGCGGCGTGGCGAGGGCTGCCCCGCTTTCGGGGCCAGTGCCGGTTTTCCTCGTGGCTGTATAAGCTGACGGCCAACGCCGCCGTGGATCATTTGCGGAGGGAAAAGCGCCGGCCGGCGGCGGTGCCCCTGGAAAACGCCGGGGAACCGGCGGATCCCCATACCCCCCAGGAGGAGCTGGAGCGGCGGGAGCTGCACCGGGCGGTGCAGCAGGCCCTGGACCGGCTGACCCCGGAGCACCGGGAGGTGCTGCTGCTGCGGCAGATGCAGGGCCTGTCCTATCAGGAGATCGGGGCGGCCCTGAGTCTGGAGGAGGGGACGGTGAAGTCCCGGATCAGCCGGGCCAAGCGGCAGCTGCGAACCATTCTGGCGGAGGGGAACCTTTTGGGGGAACCGGACGTCATACAGGATAGAAGGGGGGCGGGAGAATGACGTGTGATCTGGACCGGGTGGACGCGCTGGCGGACGGCCGGCTGGACGGCCCGGAGGCGAAAGAGGTCATGGAGCATCTGGCCGGATGCCCCCAGTGCCGGGCATATTATGAGGGCGCCTTGGCGGCGGACCGGGTGCTGGCGGATACCGGCATCAACCCTCCGGCGGATTTCGCTGCGGGGGTCATGGAGCGGATCCGGCCCCGGCGGCAGGTGCAGTGGCCCCGGGCGGCGGCAGGACTGGCCGCGTGCCTGCTGCTGGCGGCGGGGGCGACTCTGGCGCTGCCCCAGGCGGTTCCTGAACCGCCGTCATTTTATCGGGAGTACCCTGAGCTGTTGAGCAGCGAGGACCAGACCCTGGTTTTCACCTTTGACACCAAGGGCACCGACGTATTTGAGGAGGAGACCCGCAAGGAGACGGAAATGCGTTACCGGCAGCTGCCGGAAGAGAGCGTCCCCGTGGTGGAGGACGCGGGCCTGTGCCGCCGGACGGCGGCGGCTCTGGCGCGGCAGGGCATTGCCCCGGACGACGGGGGGGTGTACCGGCTGACGCCCCGGCAGATGGAGACGATGTATATCCAGGCGCCGGAGCTGGCGCTGGTCCACATGGGATCGGTGTTTCTGCTGGACAGCCTGGGATAGAATACAAGGAGGAGCTTATGAAAAAGAGAACGCATTGGTTCGTGGCGGCGGGGCTGGCCCTGTGCGGGCTGCTGCTGGCTGCGCTGACCCTGGGACAGCCCCGGGACGTTCCCGAGAGCAACCGGGACAATGAGGCCCGGCCCGTGGTGCGGGTGATTCCCGCCTGGAAGGGCGCACAGGACCTGGAAAAGCACGCGTATTAAGGAGGAAGCGCATGAAATATGCCTTTTGATGATGGGAGATTTCGGCCCGGGGGACCGGGCGGACATTGGTGCATAAAAAAGAAGGGACCACACAGGTCCCTTCCTTTTTATGCACCGCTCTGCTCATATACGGCCCGGACATAGCGGCGGCCCCGCCAGATGGTGGCCAGGCACACGACCATAGAGAACCCGCCGCACAGGGTGACGCACAGGCGGTAGTCCAGCACCTCCCCCAGCGCCCCGATGACCAGGGACAGCACGGCGGCCGCGCCGGTATACAGCATGGATTCAAAGGCGTTGACCCGGGCCCGGAGCCTTTCCGGAATATACCGCTGCACCGCCGCCTGGCGCATGGTGGCGCTGTTGGTCCCCAAAAATCCGCACAGGCCCCGGCTGGTCAGCATCAGGGGATACGGCAGCCAAAGCAGCAGCATGTCCATGGCCTCGTACACCATGTACACCAGGAAGGCGAAGCCGTACCGCTTCTTTTCCGGGATCTCCATCCGGTACTGCACAAAGCCGCCCACTGTGCGGCCCAGGAATTCCGCCACGGAGAACAGAGAGTACATGGCCGCCGTCATGCCGGGAAACGTCCGGAAGAACGCCACCAGAATGGGGGAATATCCGCTGCCCACGCCGTTGGTGACGGCCATGTAGCCATAGATGTTCATAAGGCCCTTTTCCTGCCGCAGGTACCGGGCGGCCTCCTTCACATCCGCCCACCAGGCGCGGAGGGAGGAGCTCTCCTCCGGCGGGCGGCGCTCCTCGTGAATACGGATGCCGCTTTCCACCGCCGCCGCCATCAGGGACAGGACTCCTTGTCCCACCAGCAGCCATGCCGCTCCCACGGCATCCAGCAGCACCGCCGACAGGGGCAGCATCATCACCCGCAGAACGGGGTACAGGGTGGAGGCCACGGCATAGCCCTTCTGCTCCGCCCCCTCCGGCAGCAGCATGGGGAAAATGCTGTTGTACGCCAGCTCGTCAAAGGCTCTGAGGGATGCCAGCACCAGGGAAAAGGCCAGGTAGCCCACATAGGAGAACGTGCCCCGCAGAAGATACGCCCCCAGCAGCAGATACATGACGCCGTTGAGCATGTCGCCGCCTACCAGGAAGGGCTTGCGGGGCATCCGGTCCATCCACGGGGCAATGAACAGGGGCAGCAGAAAGCCCGGGATCAGCTCCGTCGCCAGCACCAGCGCCGAGGCCAAGGTGCTGCCGGTCTCGTCGAACACCAAAAACGACATGGCAAAGCCGCCGACGATGCCGCCTACGGCGCCCAGTCCGCTGGCGGCGATCAGCAGGGTAAAATTCCGTGTCCAGAGTCTGTTTTTCATCGTTTCTCACCTCGGGAATATCATAGCACACTGGTAAGACGATGAAAATGGGGTATATATGGGAAATGTTTCTTATAAGAGCCCTATTAAATCAGAAAAACAGGGGGATATATAGGAAAGCTGCTGTGCTGCGGGGTGGAAGGCGAGCGGGGAGAGACGCTGTGCAGCAGAAAAAACGTAAAAAAATCGCGGCTCCTACCGCATTTTTTTGTAAATAAAATATATAACAGTTGACTACCAGAGGATCATCTGCGATAATACAAGTGAAAATATTAGAAAGGAGAATATCCATGAAACGTAGGATCTCTGTTTTGCTGCTGGCGGGCATGCTCCTGCTGCTGACCGCTTGCGGCGGCGTGGTACGTCCTCCTGTCCGTATTGGGGAAGCTACTGGGAATGCCTCCTTTAACAGGTCGTATTCTCTGACGGAGGCCTTTGAGGAGGCTGACGTTGTGGCATTGGTCCAGGTAGGGAACTGGCTGGGGGAAAATACGGATGGGTTCCCCTATACCTATTACGAAGCCGACGCGTTAGAATGCTACAAGGGCGATATCCCCGCCCATTTTACACTGATGCAGTCCGGTGCATCCACGTCAACTTATGAGGACTACCCACTATATACCTATGGCAACCAGCTGCTGCTGTTTCTGGATCAAACTCAGACAGACTGGGGCGAATCATACATACAATATCCGGGCGCCTATGTGAATGTTTGCTCCTTTATCACCATGATGTACGTGGCGAACGCAGACGACGGCAGCCGCTACTTTGTGGACCGCTTCGGCCTGATGACTTATGAGGAGCTGATGAATAATCCAGGCTCCGCGACACTGGGGCAGCCGGCCGCTCAGCTGCGGGACCGCGGGCTGATGGCGGAGCTGAGCGACAATGTGAAGGGGACGGATAAGCTGCTGGCGGAGAGCCTGGCGGCAGCGGGCGATATGCAGAGCAACCCACACGCCGGCATTACCGCCTATGTCTATTCTGAGGACACCCTGAAGGCGCTGTTCGCCTCGCTGTCCGGCGAGTGACCGTATCAGAAAAGGGATTTTTTTGACAAGCAGAAAACCCCCGGCCGGTGGCCGGGGGTTTTTGCTGTGTGGATTGCCGCTTGTTTACTTGACGATCAGGGTCTTGCCGTCCATTTCCTGGGGAGTGGCCAGGCCCATCACATCCAGGATGGTGGGGGCGATATCCGCCAGGCGGCCGGGGCGCAGCTCGTTGCCTGCGCCGCACAGGATGAAGGGCACCAGGTTGGTGGTGTGGGCGGTCATGGGGCTGCCGTCGGGCTGGAGCATGACCTCGGCGTTGCCGTGGTCCGCCGTGACCATGGCGATGCCGCCCATTTTCAGGGTGGCCTCCACCACACGGCCCACGCAGGTGTCCACCGTCTCCACGGCCTTGACAGCCGCCTGGAGAACGCCGGTGTGGCCCACCATGTCGCAGTTGGCGAAGTTCAGGATGATCACGTCATACGCGCCGGAGTTGATGCGCTCGATGCACTTGTCGCACACCTCATAGGCGCTCATCTCGGGCTGGAGATCGTAGGTGGCCACCTTGGGGGAGGGCACCAGCACCCGGTCCTCGCCGGGGTACTGCTTTTCCACGCCGCCATTGAAGAAGAAGGTGACATGGGCGTACTTCTCCGTTTCGGCGATGCGCAGCTGGGTCATGCCCATGGCGCTGAGGTATTCGCCCAGGCCGTTTTTCACGGGGATACGGGGCCAGGCCACCAGCACGTTGGGCATGGAGGCGTCGTACTCGGTGTTGCAGACGTAGGTGGTGGGGAAGAACTCCCGCTGGAAGCCGTCAAACTCCGGGTCCACGATGGCACGGGTGATTTCCCGGGCCCGGTCGGGGCGGAAGTTGAAGAAGATGATGCTGTCGTTGTCGGAAATGGTGCCGTCCGGGTCGCAGACCACCGGCTCCATAAACTCGTCGGTGACGTCGTTTTCATAGGACTGGGCCACGGCGTCCACCGGGTCGGGATTCTGGATGCCCTCGCCATAGACCATGGCGTCGTAGGCCAGCTGCACCCGCTCCCAGCGGTTGTCCCGGTCCATGGCGTAATACCGGCCCATAACGGTGGCGATTTTTCCCACGCCCAGGGCCTGGCACTTTTCCTGGCAATCGGCCACGAAGCCCTTGCCGCTGGTGGGGGACACGTCCCGCCCGTCCAGAAACGCGTGGACATACACCCGGGTCAGACCCTTGTTCCTGGCCATTTGCAGCAGGGCGTACAGGTGCTGGATGTGGGAGTGGACGCCGCCGTCGGACAGCAGTCCGTACAGGTGCAGGCTGGAGCCCTTTTCCAGGCAGTCGTCCATGGCCTTGTTGTAGGCGGCGTTTTCAAAGAAGCTGCCATCGTCGATGGCGCGGGAGATGCGGGGCAGGTCCTGGAACACCACCCGGCCGCCGCCGATGTTGGTGTGGCCCACCTCGCTGTTGCCCATCTGCCCGGCGGGCAGACCCACGTCCAGGCCGCTGGCGGACAGGGTGGTATGGGCATATTCGGCAAACAGCCGGTCCAGCTGGGGCGTTTGGGCCAGGCTGACGGCATTGCCGGGGCCGGGGTCCGTCAGGCCGAAGCCGTCCATGATGATCAGGGTAGTAGGCGCCTTGTTCATTGCGGAACCTCCTGTCGTTTCGCTTAGTCCTGGTTGGCGGCGTTGATGATCTCCACAAAGTCGGCGGGCTTCAGGGCCGCACCGCCGATGAGGCCGCCGTCGATATCGGGCTGGGCCAGCAGCTCGGCGGCGTTGCCGGGCTTCATGGAGCCGCCATACTGGATGGTGATGGAGCGGGCGATACGGGCGCCGTACAGATGGCGCACGGTGGTGCGGATCGAGGTGCAGACCTCGGCGGCCTGCTCGGCGGTGGCGGTCTTGCCGGTGCCAATGGCCCAGATGGGCTCATAGGCGATGACGCACTTGCGCAGCTTTTCGGCGGGCACACCGGCCAGGGCGGACTTCACCTGCAGGGCGATGAGCTCCATGGTGATGCCCAGCTCCCGCTGCTCCAGGCTCTCGCCCACGCAGATAATGGGGTGCAGCCCGGCCTCCAGAGCGGCCAGAACCTTCTTGTTGACGGTGAAATCCGTTTCGCCGAAATACTGGCGGCGCTCGGAATGGCCGATGATGACGTACTTGACGCCCAGGTCCTTCAGCATATCGGCGGACACCTCGCCGGTGTAGGCCCCGGATTTTTCATAGAACAGGTTCTGAGCGCCCACGGAAATGCGCAGGTCCTTGAAGGCCTTCAGAGCGGTGGGAATGTTGACAAAGGGGACGCATACCACCACGTCGCACCACTTGGCGCGGGGCATGATAGCCTTGATGTCCTCGGCAAACTTTTTGGTGTCGCTGGCGGTCATGTTCATTTTCCAGTTGCCGGCGATAATGGTCTTGCGATATCTGCGATTCATGATGCTTGTTACTCCTCTTACCTAATAATATATTCTCGAAGGGAGGAAGGGGTTCCTCCCCTGGCGTTACTTATCCAGCAGGCAGGCCACGCCCGGCAGCTCGATGCCCTCCAGAAACTCCAGGGACGCGCCGCCGCCGGTGGAGATGTGGGTGATCCTGTCGGCAAAGCCCATCTGCTCCACCGCCGCCGCGCTGTCGCCGCCGCCCACGATGGTCACGGCGCCGCTGTCGGCCAGGGCCTGGGCCATAGCCCGGGTACCGGCGGCAAACTTTTCAAATTCGAACACGCCCATGGGGCCGTTCCACACAACGGTGCCTGCGCCCCGGACGGCGGCGCAGAAGGTGCGGATGGTCTCCGGCCCGATGTCCAGGCCCTCCATATCGTCGGGGATGGCGTCGGTGGGCACCACAAGGCTGTCGGCGTCGGCGGAAAACTCCGCCGCGGCCACGGTATCGGTGGGCAGAAGCAGCTGCACGCCCCGGTCCTTGGCCTTCCGGAGCATCTCCAGGGCATAGTCCAGCTTATCCGGCTCGCACAGGCTCTTGCCGATGGAGCCGCCCTGGGCCCGGGCGAACGTATAGGCCATGCCGCCGCCAATGATGATGGTGTCGGCCTTTTCCAGCAGGTTGTTGATGACGCCGATCTTGTCGGACACCTTGGCCCCGCCCAGCACGGCCACGAAGGGACGCTTGGGGTTTTCCAGAGCACCGCCCATGATCTCCAGCTCCCGGGCCACCAGCAGGCCGGACACGGCAGGCAGGAAGGCTGCCACACCGGCGGTGGAGGCGTGGGCCCGGTGCACGGTGCCGAAGGCGTCGGAAACATACAGCTCTGCCATAGAGGCAAGCTCCCGGGCAAACTCGGGGTCGTTCTTCTCCTCGCGGGGGTCAAAGCGCAGGTTCTCCAGCAGCATGATCTGGCCGCCCTGCAGGGCCGCAGCCTTGGCCTTGGCATCCTCGCCCACGATGTCCTTGGCAAAAATGACCTCCTGGCTCAGCAGCTGGCTCAGCCGCTCCGCCACAGGCCGCAGCGTCAGACTGTCCTTCCACTGCCCCTTGGGCTTGCCAAGGTGAGAGCAGGCGATCACCGCCGCGCCCCGCTCCAGCAGATACCGGATGGTGGGAAGACTGGCCACAATGCGCTTGTCGCTGGTGATGGCGTGGGTCTCCTTATCCTGGGGCACGTTGAAATCGCAGCGCAGCAGGATCTTCTTGCCTGCCACGTCCACGTCCATGATGGTTTTCTTATTGTAATTCATATCGGTACGCTCCTTTATGAAAATAATACTCAATTTATACTCACTTTGCCATTTCCCCGCAGCGCATCAACCCCGGGAACTCCTGCTGCCGCAGCGCCTCGTAGGTCAACACCGCCACGGAGTTGCTGAGATTCAGGCTCCGGGCCGGGGACACCATGGGCAGGCGGATGCAGCGATCATAGTGGGCCGTGCGGAATGCTTCCGGCAGACCCGCCGTCTCCTTGCCGAAGAACAGCCAGCAGCCCTCCCGGAACCGGGCCTGACAGTAATCCTGGGGGGCCTTGGTGGTGGCCAGCCACAGGTCGTCCGCCGCCTCCGGGTGCTTCCGGAAGAAATCGTCCAGGCTCTCATAGTCGAATACCCGGACCAGGTGCCAGTAATCCAGGCCGGCGCGCTTCACCGCCCGGTCAGAGATGTCGAAGCCCAACGGGCGGATCAGATGCAGATCGCAGCCGGTGGCCGCACAGGTGCGGGCAATATTCCCGCAGTTCTGGGGGATTTCCGGCTCAACCAGAACAATATGCACCATCTTTCCATCGCTCCCTTCGGCACCTGCCTGACATGACCAGCCTATTGTAATGCAATTCCCTAAAGAATGCAACTGGAAATTGTTAATTCTGGGTATTTTTTCTTAAAAGTACAAAAATATACAGGTGAATTGTAAGGGTTTTCTTGTTTTTTGCGGCACTGGAAAATTATTGCCAGAAAAAAACGCAAAAATACTGGATTTTCACGCAGAGCATGATATAATGGAATTAACTATAGAAGGGGGGATGGTTCCCATGAACTGTAAAATTGCGATTTTCGACCTGAAGGGCGCTTTGGCCCCCGAGGATCAACCGCTGATGCTGGAGCCTGTCCTGTTTTGTCCGGTGCTGACCTGGATGGCGCAGGAATTGATGTGCTGCGGTGTGCAGCGGTATTTTATTGTCTGCCGGGAAAACTGGCGGGAGGAGGTCCGGGAGGCGCTCCAGGGCTTCGACGCAGATTTTTTCGACGATGTCCCGGCGGCGCTTTCTGCCGCCGAGGAGGACGTGATGGTAGTTCCCGGGCCTGTGGTACCGGTATACGGACCGGAGGACCGGAACGTATACGCCGCCGATGCGGCGGTGCTGCGCTCCCGGCTGCGGGAGGGTACGTCCCTGACCGACTGCCCGGCGGAAGCCGTGGGCGTCCGCGCCCTGTGGCAGCCCCGGGAGCAGCCTCCTGCGTTCCGGGCCTTTTCTTCGGCGGCGGAGCTGAACGCCGCCATGCCCGCTGCCCGTGAGCTGCTGATGCGCCGCATGGCGTCCAACGGCGTCACCGTGGTGGACCCCGTCAACACCTATGTGGACCCTCGCTGCTCCGTGGCTCCCGGCGTGACCCTGCTGCCGGGCACCATCCTGCGGGGACACACCGCCATCGCTGCGGGCTGCGAGATCGGCCCCAACGCCATGGTGCGGGACTGCATCGTGGGGAAGGACACCACCATCAATGCCTCGCAGGTCAACGAGAGCACCATCGGCAGCCACACCACCGTGGGACCCTTCACCTATGTCCGGCCCAACTGCCGCATCGGCGACCACTGCCGGGTGGGGGACTTTGTGGAGGTGAAGAACTCCGTCATCGGCGACGGCACCAAGATCAGCCATCTGACCTATGTGGGCGACAGCGACGTGGGCCGGCGGGTGAACTTCGGCTGCGGCACCGTTACCACCAACTATGACGGGCACAAGAAGTTCCGCTGCACCATCGGCGACGACGCATTCCTGGGCTGCAATACCAACCTCATTGCGCCCGTCACCGTGGGGGACCGGGCCTATACCGCCGCCGGGTCCACCGTTACCGACAACGTGCCCAACGGAGCCCTGGCCATCGCCCGGGCCCGGCAGACCAACAAGGAGGGCTGGGCCGACCGGCTGCGGGCCCTGTGGAAAAAGAACCAGTGAGTATCGGCGCCAGCCGTCTCAAATACATCAACACCAAGAGAGATTTTTTTGAGTAAGATAGAAAGCGAGTGTGTAGAAAATGATTTCTCATGGCAAGGACATCAAGGTGTTCACCGGTAACTCCAACCCCGCCCTGGCAAAGGAGATCTGCCAGGTCATCGGCACCAAGCTGGGCGAGTCCGAGGTCAAGACCTTCGCCGACGGCGAAGTGTCCGTCTCCCTGTATGAGACTGTCCGCGGCAGCGACGTGTTCCTCATCAACTCCACCTGCAAGCCGGTCAATGACAGCCTCATGGAGCTGCTGATCATGATCGATGCCTGCCGCCGCGCCTCCGCCGGCCGCATCACCGCCGTGATTCCCTATTTCGGCTATGCCCGTCAGGACCGCAAGGCCAAGAGCCGCGACCCCATCTCCGCCAAGCTGGTGGCCAACATGATCGTGGCCGCAGGTGCGGACCGCGTGCTGACCATGGACCTGCACGCCAGCCAGATCCAGGGCTTCTTTGATATCCCTGTGGACAATCTGCTGGGTAACCCCGTGTTTGTAGATTACTACGCCAAGAAGTTCGGTGAGCGCGCCGAGGACATGGTGGTGGTTTCTCCCGACGTGGGCTCCGTGGCCCGGGCCCGAACCTTTGCCCAGAAGCTGCATATGAGCCTTGCCATCGTGGATAAGCGCCGCCAGAAGGCCAACCAGTGCGAGGTCATGAACGTTATCGGCGACGTGGCCGGAAAAGACTGCATCCTGTTCGACGACATGGTGGATACCGCCGGCTCCCTGTGCAACGCCGCCAAGGCCATCGTGGAGGTGGGCGGCGCCAAGAGCGTGTATGCCTGCGCCAGCCACGGCGTGCTGTCCGGCCCCGCTCTGGAGCGGCTGGAGAACAGCAGCATCACGGAGCTGGCTCTGCTGAATACCATTCCCGAGACCCAGGGCGCCGGGTGCAGCAAGATCAAGTATCTGTCCGTTGCTCCCATGTTCGGCGAGGCCATTGAGCGCATTTATCAGGAAATTTCCATCTCCAAGCTGTTCAACTGAGAAAAGCTGTGCTATAATAGTCGGGCGCTTTTGCGCCCGACTCAGCTTGTCAAAAATCCTTTTTGACAAGCTGAGCAAGCATTTTCAGAACTTTCATAAAAGTTCTGAAAATGCGGTGATTGAAAACGAAAGACACCCCTGATGGGTTTCTTTCGTAACTATCTTCCTTTCCGAAGACGGAGGCAATCCTGCTTTTTTGACAGTCTCAGTCGGGCGCTTTTGCGCCCGACTATATTTTTGCACCGGAGCTTTCCGGCGACAAAGGATGTGACGCTATGTTTTTTCATCGCAGCGGCGGCGGGGTGAGCTGGCTGCTGGTGGGCCTGGGGAATCCCGGGGCCAAGTATGCCAGCACCCGGCACAACATGGGCTTTCTGGCCCTGGACGGCCTGGCGGACCGGGAGGGCTTCCGCTTTAACAAGCTGCGCTTCCGGGCCTGGACGGCTCAATGGAAGGTGGGGGATCAGCAGGTGCTGGTGATGAAGCCCCAGACGTATATGAATCTGTCCGGCGAGTCTGTGGGCGAGGCGGCGCGGTTTTACAAGATCCCGGCGGACCATGTGCTGGTCATCAGCGACGACGTGTCCCTGCCGGCCGGAAAGCTGCGCATCCGGGCCGGGGGCAGCGCCGGAGGGCACAACGGGCTGAAGAACATCATCCAGCATCTGGGCACCGACCGATTCCCCCGGATCAAGGTGGGGGTAGGCTCTCCTCAGCAGGCGGACTATGACATGGTGGACTGGGTCATCGGTAAGCCCATAGGGGAGGATCAGAGGGCTCTGATGGAGGCACTGGACCGGGCCGGTGAGGCGGCCAAGGTCCTGATTTCCGACGGCATCGACCGGGCTATGAACCGGTTCAATTGAAGAATGCAGATCCATTCGTCAGCAAAATAAGCAAAAAGAGGGTCCCGCCGGATGGCGGGACCCTCTTTTTGCTGATACTGCCTGCATATATTATGGTCAGGCGGCCTGGACCTCAAATTTCAGCACACCCTCGGCCCCGGGAACGCGGGCCATCATGGCCTCCAGATCCTCCACCATTTCGCTGGTCTCGGCGGAAATGGTGACGCCGGCGCAGCCGTTGGTGGGGATGGTCTGGTTGATGGTGAGTATATTTGCGCCGGAATTGGCAAAAATAGACAGGAAGTTGGACAGCACGCCGGGGTTATCCTTCAGCAGGGCGTAAAACGTGATGATGTGGCCGGCCTTCATGTCCTGGAAGGGCTGCACCGCGTCCTTGTACTTGTAAAACGCGCTGCGGCTGATGCCTACCATCCGGGCTGCCTCGCCCACGGTAGCCGCCTCGCCCACCTGGAGCATCCGGCGGGCCTCCGCCACCTTTATGAATACCTCCGGCAGGGCTTCTGCCGATACGATGTAATATTTTTGATTGCTCATGGCCGTAACCTCCGCTGATGTTTCCGGCGGAAGCGTGCCTCCGCCGTTTCATTTAGCCTTTATCATACCATGTGGCTTGACAAAATACAACTGTTTTCATGGGAAGGAGCTTACAAAAATGCAGGAAAAGCAGCGTGCATTTTTGGTGCGGACTGCATATTGGGCCGTGTGGACGGCGCTGTTGTGGCTGGGGGTGCGGTATCTGCTGCGGTGGCTGCTGCCGTTTATCCTGGCCCTGGGCCTGGCGGCGCTGGTGGAGCCTGTCATTGCCTGGTGCCGCCGGCGGATGGGCCTGAAGCGGGGATTCACGGCGGCAGTGGTGACCATCGCCGTTACGGCGGCCATTCTGGCGCTGGCGGCCGTCATCGTGTGGCAGCTGATCCGCCAGGCGGCGGAGCTGCTGACGCGCCTGCCCACCCTGCTGGCAGGGCTGCCGGGAATGACTGCCGCCCTGCGGCAGCGGCTGGACGACTTCTGTGCCGCCTGCCCCCAGGGACTGCGGGGCTGGCTGGAGGAGATCCCCGCCCTGCTGGGGACCCAGGCGGCGGTGCTGGCGGAGCGGGCCAGCGGGGCGTGCATTACAGCGGCGGGGGCTCTGGCGGCGGCTTTGCCCGGGGTGTTCCTGTTCTGCGGCACCACGGCCCTGGCGGTGTTTTTCACCACCGGCAGCTATCCCCGGATCATGGCCTTCTTCCGCCGCCAGCTGGGAACGCGGCTGGACAGGGCCCGGGGTGTCAAGGCGAATCTCCTGTCCACCCTGGGGAAATGGTTCCGGGCCCAGGCCATTCTGCTGGGGGTCACGTTCTGTGAGCTGCTGGCGGGCTTTCTGCTGATGGGCCAGCGATACGCCCTGCTGCTGGCCGCCGTTACTGCGCTGGTGGACGCCCTGCCGGTGTTTGGCACGGGGACGGTGCTGCTGCCCTGGGCAGCGGCGTGCCTGCTGCTGGGGCAGGCCCCCCGGGCGGTGGCTCTTGCGGCGCTGTATGCGGTGATCTCCGCTGTGCGCAGCTTTCTGGAGCCCAAGGTCATGGCCGCCCAGGCGGGCCTTCCCCCCCTGGCGGCGCTGGCGGCTATGTACGCCGGCTTCCGGGCCTTCGGCGTGGCGGGCATGATCCTGCTGCCTGTGGCGCTGCTGTTCGTCAAGCAGCTCCATGACCAGGGCTATGTGGGGCTCTGGAAATAGCCTGAAAAGGGAAAATAACTGTTTTCTTGCCGGATGATCTGTGGTATAATAAAACGTTAGTGAAGATTTTTTGACAGGAGAATGCCAAGATGAACAAACAACGCCGCGCGGACCTGCTGCTGGTGATGACCACTTTTTTCTGGGGCGCCAGCTATTATCTGACGGATATCTGCCTGGACGACCTGCCTCCCATGACCCTCAATGCCTTTCGCTTCATCGTGGCCTTTGTGGTTCTGGGGCTGATTTTCTGGAAGCACGTGGTCCATGTGAACCGCATCACCCTGCGGTACAGCCTCATCGTGGGCCTGGCCCTGGCAGGGACGTACGTGGCGTATAACTACGGCATTACCCGCACCTCCCTCTCCAACGCCGCTTTCATCTGTGCCCTGCAGGTGATTTTTGCCCCGCTGCTGGGCTTTCTGTTCTTCCGGCAGAGACCCGGGTGGAAGCTGGGCGCCGCCCTGGCGGTGTGTACCGTGGGCATGGCCCTGTTGACGCTGAACGGTCAGCTGCGCCCGGCCTCCGGGGACCTGATCTGTATCATCACGCCCCTGTGCTATGCCGCAGACCTGCTGATTACGGAGAAGGCCGTCCGGGACCCCCGGGTGGACCCCCTGGGCCTGGGCGTGTGCCAGCTGGCAGTGGTGGGCGCCGTGACCTTAGCCCTGGCTCTGGTGCTGGGGGAACCCATCCATCTGCCTTCCTCCGGCAAAACCTGGGCGGCGGCGCTGTTTCTGGGCGTGGTATGCTCCGGCATTGCCTTCGTCATTCAGTCTGTCCAGCAGCAGTATACCACCGCCAGCCATGTGGGCCTGATCTTTACCCTGGAGCCGGTATTTGCCTCCATGGTGGCCTTTGTCATGACCGGCGAGGTCCTGTCTCTGCGGGGCTATATCGGCGCGGCGCTGATGCTGCTGAGCCTGTTCATCATGGAGGGCGACTGGTCCTTCCTCCGCCGCAAAAAGCATACATAAAGGAGAACTTACCGTGGATAAACGATTGGAGCGCATCCTGCCCCGGGTGCAGAAGCCTGCCCGCTACGTGGGCGGGGAATACAACGCCGTGAAGAAGGACCCGGCCCAGGTGGATACCCGCATTGCCTTCTGCTTCCCGGACACCTATGAGATCGGCATGTCCAACCTGGGCATGCGCATTCTCTATGGCGTTATGAACAACATGGAGGGCGTGTGGTGCCAGCGGGTGTTTGCCCCCTGGGGCGACATGGAGGAGGAGATGCGCCGGGCGGGGATGCCCCTGTTTGCCCTGGAGTCCGGCGAGGCCATCACGGACTTTGACATCGTGGCCTTCTCCGTGGGCTATGAGATGGCCTTTCCCGCCATCCTGAATATGCTGGACCTGGCAAACATTCCCATTCACAGCGCGGAGCGCACGGCCCTGACCCCGCTGGTCATCGCCGGGGGCACCGCCATGTACAACGCCGAGCCCATCGCCGATTTCGTGGATCTGGTGAGCCTGGGCGAGGGAGAGGATCTCACCGTGGAGCTGGTGGAGCTGCACCGCCAGGCCCGGCGGGAGGGCTGGTCCAAGGAGGAGTTTCTCCGGGTTGCCGCCCGGCTGCCGGGGATCTATGTCCCCAGCCTGTACGACGTGACATATCACGATGACGGCACCGTGGCCGCCATTACCCCCCGGGACGGGGCTCCGGCGGTGGTGACCAAGCGCATCGTCCGGGATATGGACAAGTCTTTCTTTCCCACAAAAACCATTGTACCCTCCACGGAGATCGTCCAGGACCGGGTGATGCTGGAGTTGTTCCGGGGCTGCATCCGGGGGTGCCGGTTCTGTCAGGCGGGGTATGTGTATCGCCCCGTCCGCAACCGCAGCCGGGAGCTTTGCGCCCGGTACGGCGTGGAGGCCTGCAACGACTCCGGATATCAGGAGGTGACGCTGTCCAGCCTGTCCACCAGCGACTATCCGCCGCTGACGGAGCTGTGCGATGAGCTGGAGCCCTTCTGCCAGCAGCGGCACGTGAATCTCTCTCTGCCCAGTCTGCGGGCGGATAATTTCTCCATGAGCCTGATGGAGCGGCTGGCCAAGGGCCGCAAAACCGGTCTGACCTTCGCCCCGGAGGCCGGGACCCAGCGGCTCCGGGACGTGATCAACAAGAACGTTACCCAGGAGGACCTGCTGCAGTCCTGCCGCACGGCCTTCGCCGGGGGGTACAGCGCCGTGAAGCTGTATTTCATGCTGGGCCTGCCCACGGAAACCGATGAGGATGTGCTGGGCATCGCCGATCTGGCGGCCCGGGTCATGCACGCCTGGCGGGAGAGCGCCAGCAACAAAAACCGCGGTGTCCGCATCACTGTGTCCACCTCCTGGTTCGTGCCGAAGCCCCACACGGCCTTTCAGTGGGAGCCGCAGATCGCCAAGGAGGAGTATGAGCGCCGGGTGAATCTGCTGCGGGAGGCCATCAAAACAAAAACCGTCACCTATAATTGGCACGATTCCGACACCAGCTTCCTGGAGGCCGTTCTGGCCCGAGGGGACCGGCGCATGGGCCGGGTGCTGGAGGCCGCATGGCGCAAGGGGGCCAAGCTGGACGCCTGGGAGGAGTATTTCTCCCTGGACCGCTGGCTGGAGGCCTTTGACCAGTGCGGGCTGGACCCACACTTTTACGCCAACCGCATCCGGCAGCGGGACGAGCTGATGCCCTGGGCCATGATCTCCAGCGGCGTCACGGAGAGCTATCTCTGGCGGGAGCGGGAGCGGGCCTTTGCCGGGGTCACCACCCCGGACTGCCGCACCCACTGCAACGCCTGCGGCGCCAACCGATTGGTAGGAGGGAAATGCGATGTCTAAGCTGCGGCTGCTGTTTGTGAAGGAGGGGCCCGCCTCCTATATCTCCAATCTGGACCTGCTGCGGACGGTGCAGCGGGCCTTCCCCCGGACGGAGCTGGACATCAGGCACTCCCAGGGCTTCCATCCCCACCCCATCATCTCCATCGTCCTGCCTCTGCCGGTGGGCCAGTCCAGCGACTGCGAGCTGCTGGACTTTGAGGTCACCCAGGAAACGGACGGGGCGGGCATCGCGGAAAAGCTCAACGGGGGTCTGCCGGAGGGGCTGACCATTCTGGATTGCTACGAGGCCCGCCGCCCCGTGCGGGAGCTGACGTATTTGCAGGCGGATATGGAGCTGGACTATGACCGGGGCGTGCCCCATGGGGCCGCCCAGGCGCTGACGGAGCTGCTGCGCCGCCGGGAGCTGCTGATCGAAAAGCGCACCAAGCGCAAGCAGCTGGCGGAGGTGGACATCGCGCCTATGATCCGGGACATTTCCTTTACCCAGGGAGAAAATGTTCTTCGGGCCGCCGTGACGGTGCAGGCCCAGAACCCCGGCCTGAATCCCCAGCTGCTGGAAAAGGCCATCGCCCGGTACCTGCCGGAGCTGACTCCGGACTTCGTCCGCGTCCGCCGCCGGGAGCTGCTGGACGCCGACGGCCAGGTGTTCCGATGATCATCCCATCACCCGAAGGGCGACCCCCTTCGGGTGATCTTCTTGCCCCGGCGATGAGGGGGCCGGAGGACAGCGTCCTATGTTTCGTATAAATGACGTTCCCGGTAACGGCGGATTCCTTGACGCTGGGGGCAGTTTGCGGTACAATAGGGCCAGAATGCGGTATTATGCCCCGGGATTTGGGGCGGTTATGATAACATATAGGGAGATTTTTCCATGAACTTGCTTGAAAACACCCAGCTTTACCGTACCTACGGCGCGCACCCGGCGGGGCAGGGCTGGACCTTCCGGGTCTATGCCCCCAATGCCCGGGAGGCCGCCCTGGCCGGTGACTTCAACCGCTGGCAGCCCGTTCCCATGGAGCGGCAGGGCAGCGACTGGGTCCTCGCCGTTCCCGATGCCCAGCCCGGTCAATGCTACAAATACGTCATCACCGGCGCCGACGGTCAGGTCCGCTGGAAGGCAGACCCCTATGGCACCTATGCCCAGCTGCGGCCTGACACCGCCAGCCGCCTGTACGATGTGTCCGGCTTCCGCTGGCACGACGACGTGTGGCGGGAGCGCCGGAGGGAAACGCCGCTGACCGACGGCCCCCTGAACATCTATGAGGTCCATCCCGGCTCCTGGCGGCGGGATGAGGACGGCGGTTTTCTCAACTACCGCCAGCTGGCAGACCGGCTGGCCCCCTATGTCCGGGACATGGGCTATAACGCCGTGGAGCTGCTGCCGGTGACGGAATATCCCCTGGATGACTCCTGGGGTTATCAGTGCGTGGGCTATTTTGCCCCCACCAGCCGCTATGGCGAGCCCCACGACTTCATGTATCTGGTGGACCGGCTGCACCGGGCGGGCCTGGCGGTGATTCTGGACTGGGTCCCGGCTCACTTCTGCAAGGACGCCCACGGCCTCATCGACTTCGACGGCACCAGCCTGTATGAATATGCCGACCCCCTGAAGCGGGAGCATGAGGGCTGGGGCACCCGGGTCTTTGATTTCGGCAAGGACGACGTGCGGTCCTTCCTGCTGTCCTCCGCCCGCTGGTGGATGGAGGAATACCATGTGGACGGTCTGCGGGTGGATGCTGTGGCCTCCATGCTGTACCTGGATTATGGCCGCACGGAGTGGCGGCCCAACGTTCACGGGGGGCATGAAAATCTGGAGGCCATCTCGTTTTTGCAGGACCTGAACCGGCTGGCGGCATCTATGGATCCCCCGGCACTGACGGCGGCGGAGGAATCCACCGCCTGGCCCAAGGTCACCTGGCCCATTGCCGACGGCGGTCTGGGCTTCGGACTGAAATGGAACATGGGTTGGATGAACGATGTGTGTCACTACCTGAAAATGGACCCCTGGTTCCGGCAGTTCCACCACAAGGACGTAACGTTTTCCATGATGTACGCCTTTTCCGAGCGGTTCGTGCTGCCTCTGTCCCACGACGAGGTGGTTTATATGAAGGGCTCCCTCCGGGGCAAAATGCCCGGGGATGACTGGAGACAGCTGGCGGGGGTCCGGAGCTTTACGGCCTATATGCTGGCCCATCCCGGCAAAAAGCTGACGTTTATGGGGGCAGAGCTGGGCCAGTGGCACGAGTGGGACTTCAAGGGCCAGCTGGACTGGTACCTGCTGGACAATGACGCCTGCTGCCGCACCCACCAGTGCATCCGGGCACTGAACCGGTTTTACAAGAAGTCCCATCCCCTGTGGGAAAACGACCAGGATTGGGACGGCTTCCAGTGGCTGGTGGCCGATGACAACCACAACAACGTGCTGGTTTTCCTGCGCCGTGACCGGAAGGGCCGGGAGCTGATCTGCGTGGTGAACTTCTCCCCGGAGGCCCACGAGGGCTATCGCTTCGGCGTCCCGGGGAAGCTGTATTACGAGGAAGTGTTCAACACCGACGACGCCGCCTGGGGCGGCTCCGGTGTGTGCAATACCGGGCCCATTCCTGTGGAAAACATCCCATCCCATGGGCGGGACACCTCCATTTCCCTGCGGGTGCCGCCTCTGGGCGCCGTATTTTTGCAGGGAAGGGTGCGGCGCAGAAAAACCAAGGAGTAATCGACAGACTGGAGGGAATGAACAGACATGAAGAAAGAATGCGTGGCCATGCTGCTGGCCGGGGGACAAGGCAGCCGCCTGTATGTCCTCACCGGCGACATGGCAAAGCCTGCGGTGCCCTTTGGAGGAAAGTTCCGCATCATTGACTTTCCCCTGTCCAACTGCACCAATTCCGGCATCGACACCGTGGGTGTGCTGACCCAGTACCGCCCCCTGGAGCTCAACAGCTATATCGGCAGCGGCCAGCCCTGGGAGCTGGACCGGCTCAACGGCGGCGTCCATATTCTGCCGCCGTACCAGAGCGCCTCCGGCGCCTCCTGGTACAAGGGCACCGCCAACGCCATTTATCAGAACATCGGCTTTGTGGACCTGTACGACCCGGAGTATGTGGCGGTGCTGTCCGGCGACCACATCTATAAGATGGACTATTCCCGGATGCTCCAGCATCACAAGGATGCCGGGGCCGCCTGCACCATTTCCGTGATGGAGGTCCCCTGGTCCGAGGCCAGCCGCTTCGGCATCATGTCCGTGGACGAGCATGACCGCATCACCGCCTTCGCCGAAAAGCCCAAGGAGCCTAAAAGCAACCTGGCCTCCATGGGCATCTATATCTTCACCTGGCAGAAGCTCCGCTCCTATCTGCTGGCCGACGAGGCCGACCCCACCTCCGACAACGATTTCGGCAAGAACATCATCCCCGCTATGCTGGACGCCGGAGAGGTCATGTCCGCCTATCGGTTCGAGGGCTACTGGAAGGATGTGGGCACCCTGGACTCCCTGTGGGACGCCAATATGGACATGCTGTCCCCGGGGTCGGGGCTGAACCTGCTGGACAAGAAATGGCCCATCTATTGCCGGACCCCGTCCTGCCCGCCGGCGTTTCTGGGCCCCCACGCCGACGTGGGCAACAGCGCCGTGGCCAAGGGCTGCGGCATCCTGGGCGAGGTGAAAAACAGCGTCCTCAGCTATAATACCCAGGTGGGCCAGGGGGCCAGCGTGTCCTATTCCGTGGTCATGCCCGGGGCCGTCATCGAGGAGGGCGCGGTGGTGCAGTATGCCATCATCGGCGAGCGCTGCCGGGTTGGCCGGGGCGCTCAGGTAGGCGCGCCGCCGGAAACCGCCCAGGACCCCGCCGAGTGGGGCATCGCCGTCCTGGGGCCGGACACCGTCATCGCCCCCGGCGAGGTGGTGCCTGCCAAGGCTCTGCTGGACCGTCATCACGGGGAGGTGGAAGCATGAACGGTATGCACGGCATCATTTTCTCCTATGAGAAGAAAACCGGGCTGCGGGAGCTGATCGAGCACCGCATCCACGGTTCCATCCCCTTCGGGGGCAACTATCGCGTGGTGGACTTTATGCTGTCCAACATGGTGGGCGCCGGCGTCCGGGACGTGGGCGTTATCATGCACGGCAAGTGCCAGAGTATGCTGGACCATCTGGGCACCGGCAAAAGCTGGGACCTGAGCCGCAACCACGGCGGTCTTACCCTGCTGCCGGCCTTCGCCTATGCCGAGCGGCGGGGCGACGCCGGCCGCTTCCGGGGCAAGGTGGAGGCTCTGGGCTGCGTCATGGACTATCTGAAGGACATCCGTCAGGATTATGTGGTGCTGACCGACAGCGACCTGGTCATCAATCTTCCCCTGGACGACGTGCTGCGGGATCATATTGACTCCGGCGCCGACCTGACGGCGGTGTGCACCTCGCTGCCGGGCCTGGAGAGTGACACCTATTTCCAGCTGGATAACTCCGGGCGCATCGTGGACGTGGCCCACGACGTGTTCACCCCCGAGGGCTTCCGCTGCCTGAACATCTTCGTGCTGCGCCGGGATCTGCTGATCCAGCTGGTGACCGACTGCATGGCGCACAATCAGTACAGCTTCCGCCACAATATTCTCCAGGACAGGAAGGATGCCCTGCATTTCCGGGCCTATGTCTGGGACGGCTACGCCGCCCGCATCGACACCATCGAGTCCTACTACCGCCGCAGCATGGAGCTGCTGCGGCCGGAGATCCGCATGGAGCTGTTCACGCCCCAGCGGCCGATCCTGGCCAAGGAGAACGACTCGCCCTCGTCCTATATGGACGGCTCCTGCGTCAACTCCCTGGTGGCCGACGGCTGCGACATCCAGGGCACGGTGAAAAACTGCGTGCTGTTCCGGGGCGTCCGCATTGAGCCCGGCGCCGACGTGGAGGGCTGCATTCTCTTCAAGGGCACCGTGGTCCGCCGGAATGCCGTCCTGCGGGGCGTTATCACAGACAAATACGTCACCGTTCAGGAGGGGCGCACCCTTATGGGCCACGAGAACTACCCCCTGGTGATCGCCCGGGACGTCACGGTCTGAAGCGGAGGTAAGCATATGAATATTCTGTATATCACCAGCGAGGCGGCTCCGTTCTGCAAAACCGGGGGACTTGCGGACGTGCTGGGCAGCCTGCCCCCCGCCGTGGCGGCGGAGGGCGACCGGGTGTCCGTGCTGCTGCCGCTGTACGGCCAGATCGCCCAGCGCTGGCGGGAGAAGATGAACTTCCGCTGCTACATCTATGTGGACCTGGGCTGGCGGCATGAATACTGCGGCCTGTTCTCCCTGGAATACCGGGGCGTCACCTGGTACTTTGTGGACAACGAGCGGTATTTCCGCCGCCGCAGCCTGTACGGCGACATGGACGACGGCGAGCGCTTTGCCTTCTTCTCCAAGGCGGCGGCGGCACTGCTGCCTCACCTGGCGGAGTATCCCAACGTGGTCCACTGCAACGACTGGCAGACGGCTCTGGTGCCGGTATACCTGCGGGACGCCGGAAACGACCTGCCGGTGGTGTTCACCATCCACAACATCGAGTATCAGGGCAAGTACGGCCCCGAGACCGTGGAGGACCTGTTCGGCCTGAACCGGGGCTGGTACGACGGCGGCATCCTGCGGATGGACGGGTGCGTGAACCTGATGAAGGGGGCTATGCTCACCGCCAACGCCGTTACCACCGTCAGCCCCACCTACGCCGCCCAGCTCCACGACCCGGCCTATGCCTGCGGCCTGGAGCAGGTGGTGCAGCTCATCGACTACAAGTTCTCCGGCGTGCTCAACGGCCTGGATATGGAGAGCTTCGACCCGGCCCATGACGCCTCCCTGCCCCAGACCTACGACCCCGACCATATGGAGGGCAAGGCCGTGTGCAAGAGGGAGCTGCAGCGGCAGCTGGGTCTGGCCCAGGAGCCGGACACCCCCCTTACCGCCATCGTCAGCCGCCTGGTGGGACACAAGGGCATGGATCTGGTGTGCCAGGGGCTGGGCGGCATCATGGCCACCGGCTGCCAGCTGGTGGTGCTGGGTCAGGGTGAGCCCCAGTTTGAGGACACCTTCCGCTGGGCCCAGAGCCGCTGGCCGGGCCGCGTATCCGCCCAGATCACCTATTCCGATAACCTTTCCCGCCGGGTCTACGGCGCGGCGGACCTGTTTTTGATGCCGTCCCGCAGCGAGCCCTGCGGCCTGAGCCAGCTGATCGCCATGCGCTACGGCGCGGTGCCCATTGTCCGCCAGACCGGCGGCCTCAACGACACCGTCCGCTCCTGCCAGGTGGGTCAGCCTGACGGCAACGGCTATGTATTCTCAGCCTGCACGGCCCATGACCTGTGCCAGACACTGGGCCAGGCGGTGGGCCTGTACCGGGGCGACCGGCTGGGCTTTGACACCGTGCGCCGCCGGGGCATGACCGAGGACTTCGGCTGGGGCCGCAGCGCCGGGGCCTACCGGCGCATTTACCAAGATCTATCACGGAGGAACCACTAAATGACTTATACCAAAGACGCCCTGAAGGAGGCCATCCAGCAGAAGCTGCGCCTGAACTATGGCTGCACCGAAAAGCAGGCCACCGACGGGGAGATCATGAAGGCCTGCGCCCTGGCCCTGCGGGACATTATGGCCGTGCGCAGCGTGGACACCCAGGAGCAGACCCAGGAGCGCCAGGAAAAGCGCGTGCACTATATGTCCCTGGAGTTTCTCATGGGCCGCAGCCTCATGAAAAACGCATACAACCTGGGCATTCTGCCCCAGCTGACCCAGGCCGTGGAGGAGCTGGGATTTTCCGCCCCGGACATCTTCGACATGGAGCCGGATGCAGGTCTCGGCAACGGCGGCCTGGGCCGCCTGGCCGCCTGCTATCTGGACAGCATGACCACCCTGGACATTCCCGCCACCGGCTATTCCATCTGCTATGAGCTGGGCATCTTCAAGCAGAAGATCGTGGACGGTCAGCAGGTGGAGCTGCCCGACGACTGGCTGAACCTGGGCGATGCATGGCTGATGCCCAAGCCCCAGGAGGCCGAGGAGGTCCATTTCGGCGGCAAGGTCCGCACCCGGTGGGACAACGGGCACCTGATGGTGGTTCACGAGGACTATACCCGAGTGCTGGCCATCCCCTGCGATATGCTGGTGGCCGGGTACAACACGGACCATGTGAATACCCTGCGTCTGTGGGACGCCAAGAGCCCCAAGCCTATCGACATGCAGCTGTTCAGCCAGGGGCAGTATCTGAAGGCCAACGAGGAGCGGGCCATGGCCGACTCCATCAGCACCATTCTCTATCCCGAGGACAACCATTACGAGGGCAAGTCCCTGCGGCTGAAGCAACAGTATTTCTTCGTGTCCGCCACCCTGCAATCCATCACGCGCCAGCATATCCAGACCTACGGCACCCTGACGAATTTCCACGAAAAGAACGTCATCCAGATCAACGATACCCACCCGGCGCTGGTGATCCCGGAGCTGATGCGCATCCTCATCGACGATGCGGGACTGGGCTGGGACGAGGCGTGGGACATCACCCGCCACTCCGTGGCCTATACCAACCACACCGTGCTGGCCGAGGCACTGGAGAGCTGGCCCCAGCGGCTGTTCGAGACGCTGCTGCCCCGCATCTGGCAGATCATGCAGGAGATCGCGCGGCGCTGGCAGCAGAAGGTGGACGAGTTCTATCACGACCCCAAAAAGACGGAGAAAATGGCGGTTATCTGGGACGGCGTGGTCCACATGGCCAACCTCTGCATCGCGGGGGGGATGGCCGTTAACGGCGTGTCCGCTCTGCACTCCGACATTCTCCGCCGCGACGTGTTCCGGGACGCCTGCGGCATGGAGCCGGATAAGTTCAAAAACGTCACCAACGGCGTGGACCACCGGCGCTGGATCAGCCAGATCAACCCCGGACTGGACGGCCTGATCCGGGACTGCATCGGTGAGGGCTATCTTACCCACGCCGGATGCCTGTCCGGTCTGGACCGGTTTGCCGGAGACAAGGCCGTGCTGGATCGGCTGGAGGCCATCAAGCACAACAACAAGCTGGCCTTTGCCCGCTGGGCCAAGGGCCAGCAGGGAGTCACTCTGAACACCGACGCCATCTTCAACGTCCAGGTCAAGCGGCTCCATGAGTACAAGCGCCAGCTGCTGAACGTGCTGCACATCATCAGCCTGTATCAGCAGCTCCAGGACAATCCCGACATGGACTTCCGGCCCCAGACCTTCCTGTTCGGGGCAAAGGCCGCCCCGGGCTACGCCGTGGCCAAGCGCATCATCCGGCTGATTAACTCCCTGGCCGACCAGATCAACAGTGACCCCATCTGCCGGGATAAGCTCCAGGTGGTATTCCTGGAGAATTACCGGGTGTCCATGGCGGAAATGCTGATGCCCGCCAGCGAGGTGAGCCAGCAGATCTCCACCGCCGGCAAGGAGGCCAGCGGCACCGGCAACATGAAGTTTATGATGAACGGCGCGCTGACCCTGGGCACTCTGGACGGTGCCAATGTGGAGATGCATCAGGTGCTGGGCGACGACAACATGTTCCTGTTCGGCCTCACCGCTGACGAGGCCGCCCGCCTGCGCCAGAGCTACGACCCCTATCTGCTGTATACCCGGGACCCGGTGCTGCACCGGGTGCTGGACCAGCTGAAAACCGGCTTCCGGGACGGCGTCAGCTACGAGGACCTGTACCAGCGCCTGCTGTACGGCGCAGACTGCCCGGCAGATCAGTATTTGCTGCTGGCGGACTTCGCCCCCTACTGCGCTGCCTCGCACCGGGTGGTGGATACCTATGCCGACCGGGAGAAGTGGAACCGCATGAGCCTGCACAACATCGCCCGCAGCGGCATCTTCTCCGCCGACCGCTCCATCGCCGACTATGCCGACACCATCTGGCACGTTCCGTATAAGAAATAAGCAAAGCACACAGCCCCTCCGGCCATGCCGGAGGGGCTGTAATCGTTTATGGGGGGATGCGCTCAGCCTTTTTCCAGCTCGGTGTGAACGAACATGACCAAAAAGCTCACCGCCAGCAGGCCGCAGGATACCCAGATTCCCCGGACGGAAAACGCGCCGGACAGCAGGGCACCCAGCCCTGCGCCCAGGGAAAACAGACCGATGACGCCAAAGTACGTCAGAGCATTGCGAAGTGCCTCCGGCTCACGGGTGTGGAAATAGGCGCACAGTGCCTCCGTGCCGTTGCGCATGTTGCCGATGCACATGGTGCTGGCATAGGCGTGGCCGCGGACCTTGCGGAAGGTTTGCAGCTGCATGGCGCAGGAGAAGGACACCAAGGCATTGGCCACGGTGTTCAGCGTCTGGGGCAGAAAGCCCACCGCAAACAGCACCGCGATCTCCGCTAAGAGGATCAGCTGCCGCCAGTGGACCTTTTCCATGGCCTTGAACCGGCGGTGGATGCACTCGGCGGCAAAAATGCCCGTCATAAAGGACAGCACCGGGACCAGGTACCGCAGGCACTGGTCCCACGCACCGTCAAACAGATATGCGCTGAACAGCACGATGTTGCCGGTCTGGCCATTGGCAAATACCTTGCCCCTGCAAAGGTAAGTATAGGCGTCCTGGAGGCCGCCGGACAGAATGACAAAGGAAGCAGTCAGCATGGATTCGGACATCTGACCGCGCAGCTTGTGGAAAGGAGTCATTTTTGCACCAGTCTTTCTGAAAATAGACCGCGGTCTGCGGCCGGTAGGCAGCCATGATTATACGACAGGTGCAATAATCCGTCAAGTGCTGCGGCTCATATACCGGGAAATCTTTCCAAAGCACAAATGTCAGACTCTCCGCAGGTCTGTCGTTGACGCAGGCTATAGATCAGCTCCCCGGCATCCGGCGGCAGGCCCGCTTTTTTGACTGACGGAACAGGTCCGGCGCACAATGCGCCGGACCTGCTGCTATTATAGAGCTTGTCAGATGAGGCCAAGGCCCCCGGCCACCTTGCCGATGAAGTCCTGGACGTTGGTGACCATGGTGGTGGCGGACAGACTGCCGCGGTCCAGCAGCTTATTCACCACGAACTCTGCGGCGTCCACCGCGTACAGGTACACCGGGCGGATGGACCCGTCGGGCATTACCCGGAAGGAGGGGGTCATGTTGCCGGTGGCGATGGTGTGTAGCATGGTGGCCAGGCAGATCACCGTGGTGGACTTGCGCACCAGCTCCCGCATAGCGGACGCGCCCTCGTAGGCGTTGGCATACACCTCCGGCAGAGGACCGTCGTCCCGGATGGAGCCGGTGAGCACAAAGGGAACATGGTTCTTCACACAGCCGTAGATGATGCCGTTGTCAATGTGATACTCCTCGATGAACTTGGGAATGGACCCGCAGCGGCGGACCTTATTCAGCACATCCAGGTGGTTGTAGTGTCCGTTGGGCTGAGACTGCTGGGTGTAGATATCCTGGCCCAGTGCCGTGTGCAGCAGTGCGCCCTCCAGATCGTGGGTACCCAGGGCGTTGCCCGCCAGCAGGCCGTGGCAGTAGCCATTGTCGATGAGGGCCTGCATGGCCTTGCGTGCGCCGTCGTCAAAGGCGAAGGCGGGGCCCATGACCCACACGATGTTGCCGTGCTCCTTCTCGTGGCGCAGCAGCTCCACCAGCCGGTCATAATCCTTGGCATAGGAGGTCTCGCGGCTGCGGCCCTGCCGGAACACGAACTGATCCTCCAGCGTCTCGCTTTCCTGGGAGAAGCCGTTGCAGTGCATATAAATGCCGTCCTCGCCGTGCTCGGTGCGGCCCAGCATGACCCGCTGCCCCTTCTTCAGGTTGCGGCTCTCCACCACGGAGAGGGTGCCGTCGTCCTCCAGCACCACGCAGCTGTCCATGCGGCTCTCCTCGGCCAGGGTCCACTTGCCGTTGATCTTGAAATATTCGGGGTACATGGACGTGCTGTGGTATTCCTCCGGAGCCACGCCGTCCTTCTCTGCCGCCTCCCAGCGGGCATCGGGAGCGTTCAGCAGGGCGGGCTGGGTAAAGTCGGGGTGGTGATAGGCGGGGAATTCAAAAGCCATGGGGTGCTCCTTTCTCAGTGCAGGGTGGCGTAGATAACGGCCTTGATGGTGTGCATCCGGTTCTCGGCCTCGTCGAACACCACGGACTGTTTGCTCTCGAACACCTGGTCGGTGACCTCCATCTCGGTGATGCCGAACTTCTTGGCAATGTCGGCGCCGATGGTGGTGCGGGTATCGTGGAAGGAGGGCAGGCAGTGCATGAAGATGGCGCCGGGGGCGGTCATGGACATGACCTTGGCGTTGACCTGATAGGGGGTCAGCAGGCGGATGCGCTCGGCCCACACGCTGTCGGGCTCACCCATGGAGACCCAGATATCCGTGTAGATCACGTCGGCGTTGGTGGCGCCCTGGGTGACATCCTCGGTGAGGGTCACGCTGCCGCCGGTTTCCTGGGCGATGGAGCGGGCCTTTTCCACCAGCCACTCCTCGGGGAACAGCTCCTTGGGCGCGCAGGCGGTGAAGTGCATGCCCATCTTGGCGCAGGCCACCATCAGGGAGTTGCCCATGTTGTTGCGGGCATCGCCGAAATAGGTGAAGCGCACGCCCTTCAGCCGGCCCAGCTTCTCCTCGATGGTCAGCAGGTCCGCCAGCATCTGGGTGGGGTGGAACTGGTCGGTCAGGCCGTTCCACACGGGCACGCCGGCGTAGTCGGACAGCTCCTGCACCAGATCCTGGCTGAAGCCGCGGTACTCGATGCCGTCATACATCCGGCCCAGCACCCGGGCGGTATCGGCAATGGATTCCTTTTTGCCCATCTGGCTGCTGCCGGGCTCCAGATACGTCACACCCATGCCCAGGTCCATACCGGCCACCTCGAAGGAGCAGCGGGTGCGGGTGGAGGTCTTTTCAAACAGCAGCACGATGTTCTTCCCCTCCAGCCAGCGGTGGGGCACACCGGCGCGCTTCATGTCCTTGAAATTGCGGGACAGGTCCAGCAGATAGCGGATCTCCGCGGGGGTGTAGTCCAGCAGCTTCAAAAAGCTTCTGCCTCTGATATTCACAGCCATAATGATGTTCTCCCTTTCTATTGATAAAATGAAATTTGGATGGATTCAAATCCCGTCACGCCACAGGGGCATGCTCATGCAGCGGGGGCCGCCCCGGCCCCGGGACAGCTCGGCACTGGGCATTTTCAGCACCCGGATGCCGCTGTCCTCCAGGATCTGGTTGGTGACATAGTTCCGGTCGTACACTACTACCACGCCGGGGGCGATGCACAGGGTATTGGAGCCGTCGTTCCATTGCTCCCGCTCGGCTGCGATCTGACTGCTGCCGCCGCAGCGGATCAGCTGCACCCGGTCCAGGCCCAGATATCCGGCCAGTACCCGGTCCACGGAACCGCTGACCTCCCGGGTGGTGACGTTGCCCTGTCCCCGGCCCGTCAGCTCGAAAATGCGCAGGGTGCCCAGGATCCCCGGATGCACCGTGAATTTATCCACGTCCACCTGGGTGAATACCGTGTCCAAATGCATGAACGCCCGGGTGCTGGGGATCTCGAAGGCCAGCACCGTGTCGATCTCGGAGGCTTCGTCGGCAAAAATAGTGGCCGCCAGCTGCTCGATGGCCTCCGGCTGGGTGCGCTGGGAAATGCCCACGCCCAGCACCCGGCGGCTCAGGTTCAGGATATCGCCGCCCTCGATGCAGAAATACTGGTCCGGCGTGTAATACAGGGGCACCTGGCCGGCGTAGTCCGGGTGATGCCGCAGCACGTAATCGCCATACAGCGTCTCCCGGTTGCGGGTGGCCGTAAACATATGGTTCAGGCTGACGCCCCGGCCAATGCAGGCAAAGGGGTCCCGGGTGAAATACAGGTTGGGGATCGGCGGCATCAGGAATCGTACGCCGGTATGTACCAGGCTGGACAGCCGTCCCTGCTCATTGGGGAACACATCCTGATAGGACACGCCCTCCATGGTCTTGAGCACCAGGCACAGCGGGTCCTGAATGTCCAGCAGATACCGCTCCAGATCTGCCCGGTAGCCCATGGCGGTGCTGCCGGCCCGCCGGATGGTCTCGGCCACAAACTGACGCCGCAGGACCTCGTCGCTGGCCAGCACCTGAGCCGTCAGGTCCTCCAGGTATACCACCTCGGCTCCGTTGTCCCGCAGGATCTGGGCAAAGCAGTCGTGCTCGCGCTGTGCGCCATACAGATAAGGGATATCGTCAAACAGCAGCTGCCCCATGGTATTGGGACTCAGATGCTCCAGCTCCCGGCCGGGCCGTTGCAAAAGCACCCGCTTCAGGGGTCCGATCTCGCTTTTCACGCAAATGGGCATGGAATTTCCTCCTCTCCGATTGCACTCTATTTTACCAGATTTCTGCGCCCTTTTCTCACCATCCGGCGGGCCGATTTTTGTATTTTAACCGGTGTTTTCCTTCTGCGCTTTGACACTTTATTGTAATAATACTCATTCCCCGCCGGTCCCCCCTGTAAGTTCATGCGTTTTTTTGATGTGCCGTCCTGGGAAAATGTCATTATTTTGTACAAGATTTTTTTCACGAAATGTCCGATTATCTCTTGGCAAGACAGACCCGCCGTGGTACAATAGCCCCCATAAAGGGGGAATTTCCATGAAGCAGACCATTGCCCTGCAAACGCCTGGCCGCTCCGAGCTGGACCAGAGCAGCCTGTTTTCCTATGACCAGCTTACCGCTGCCCGGCCCACGGCCCCGGTGATCCACCGGGACGCCCGTTTTCTCCTGGTGCGCAGCGGCAGCGGCATCCTGCGGCTCCAGGGCCGGGAGTATCCTCTGGCCCCCGGGACGCTGGCGGCTATCCTGCCCTGGCAGATCAGCGAGATCACCCGGGTGGACGAGCCCGTCACCTACAGCCTCATGGCCTATCACTTTGATACCGTGGCCCGGGCTGCCCATCTGTTCCGGGGCGAGGATGGCCAGCCCATGCCCATGGCCCGGCTGATGGAGACGGTGCCGGTGCTGGAGCTGTCCCCCCGGCAGCGGGCGGAGGCCGGACGCATTGCTGACGGCCTGGCCCGGGAGCTGGGTCTTGCGTCCCTTCAGGAGGAGGGGCAGCTGTTTTCCAGTCTCAATGCCGTGAGTCTGCTGGTGCAGCTGACGGTGCTGTTTGCCCGACAGGCCCTGTCGGCAGACCGTCCCGCCGATGCTCAGGGGCCCGACCACCGGGAGCTGCTGCGGTACATGTACCTGCACTGCGGCCAGAAGCTGACGCTCCAGCAGCTGGCGGATGTGTTCGGGTGCAGCCGGTCCACCGTCAGCGCCCGGATCACCGCCATGACGGGCCTGTCCTTTTTCGACCTGCTCAACGAAATGCGCATCGGCAAGACTGCCGACTATCTGCTGTACACGGACCTGACCCTGAAGGAGCTGGCAGAGATCCTGGGCTATGTGGACGAGTCCCACATCTCCAAGGTGTTCGCCGCCCGGCTGGGCACCCGCATCGGCCAATATCGGGCCACCTATCAGAAGGTGCAGAACATCTGCCAGCTGGAGGAGAGCCGCCTGGGGTGCAGCCTGGTGAACCACATTTACCGCCACTACCGGGAGGACCTCAGCGCCGCCGGAGTGGCCCGGTCCTTCGGCATTTCCGTGCAGCAGCTCAACCGCACCCTGCTGTGCCAGGTGGAGCAGAATTTTGAGGATTTCCTGGCCATGGTCCGGGTGAACCGCGCCTGCCAGCTGCTGACCACCACCCGCATGACGGTGCTGGATATCGCCCTGGAGGTGGGGTATCACAATGCCAAGACCCTGAACAGGAGCTTCCTGAAATACCGCCTTATGACCCCCAGTGCCTACCGGGCGGCGGCACAGCCGGGGGCATAAAGAGCCTGAGAGGCCGGGGCGGGTGTATTATGTGCAAGCTGTATCCGCCGGACAGCCACAGGGGCTGATTTGACATTTCGGATGCCATGTGTTACAATTTGGTTACATTTATCTGTAAAAAAGGAGAAGAACTATGTCTGAAGTGAAAAAGGGCAACGGCCTTGTCTATAAAAATCATCCCCTGCGCCGCATCGACAATCTGATCTACTATGGCAGCATGGCCGATAAGTATATCGTTCTGCTGCAAATTCTGGATACCAAAAAGGAACAGGATATGGACGTGGCCACCCGCGTGTCCGTCCAGCTGCAGCTGACGGACCCGGATCTGAAGTCCCGGGACCGGGTGGTGAAGAAGTCCGAGAAAGACAGCCTCTACGCCGCCATGGACGTGGGCTGCATCTGGCTGGAGCGCGCTCTGGCCGGTAAATAAGCCAAAAATCCACACCTGATAAGGAGTCCTGTCCATGAAGCTCAGCCGCAAGGCCGCCGTTATCATGCTGACGGCGGCGCTGACCCTGTCTCTGTGCGTCATCTCCGTCCTGCCCGCCCGGGGCCGTCCGGGGATGGACGCCATGACCTATAACATCGACACCCTGCCTGCCCGGGACCTGATCCTGACGGCGGGTGGGCCGGTGGACGAGCCCGACTACACGCCTCCGGCCCGGACTGTCTCCGCCGAGGCTTCCGATCAGCAGGAGGCCGCCGAGTCTGCCGAATCTTCTGCGCAGAAGGAGGCTGCCGCCAACCAGGAAACCGCTCCCGCAGCACCGGCTGTACCCGCCTCCTCCACGTCTGTTCTGGCTGTGGGCATTGCGGCGGACAGCGTCCGCCTGCGGTCCGGCTCCAATACCGGCAGCTCTATTCTGACGGAGCTGTCCCAGGGCACAGCCGTGTCTGTTCTGGGCCGGGACGGCGACTGGTACCGGGTGAACTACGACGGTAAGACCGGCTATATGGCCGCCGCCTATGTGACCCTGCGCGCCTCTGCCGGGGACCTGCGGTGCGTGGCCCGGGTCACGTCCGATGGGCTGAACCTGCGGCCCGCTGCCGGTACGTCCGGCGGGGTGCTGGCCTCCGCCTCCCGGGGCGAATATGTGGATGTGTCCGGCTTTGAAAACGGCTGGTTCCGGGTGCAGTACAGCGGGAAAACCGGCTACATGTCCGGAGATTATCTGACACTGGCCGCCGCGCGGCCCGCCGCTTCCGCGCCGTCTCCCACGCCTGCGCCCAGCGTGCCCGCCTCCGGTAACGGGGCCGATATTGCGGCTCTGGCCCGGTCCTTTGTGGGCAAGGCCCCCTATGTATACGGCGGGGCCGGTCCCGGCGGCTTCGACTGCTCGGGCTTTACCATGTACATCTACGGCCGGTTCGGCATCCGTCTGCCCCACGGGGCCACAGATCAGATGCGCTGCGGCGCCGCCGTGGACCGCAGTCAGCTCCAGCCCGGGGACCTGATCTTTTTCCACGACGACAATTATTCCACCAGCCCCGCCTCCCACTGCGGCATTTATGTGGGCAGCGATCAGTTCGTCCACGCCTCCACCTATGGCAGCGGCGGCGTGCTGCTGACGGCGCTGAACGGCAACCCCTACTATTCCGCCCACTACATCGCCGCCCGGCGCATGGGCTGAGCCTGACAAAGCAAATGAAAACTCCGTATCCATTTGGATGCGGAGTTTTCACTATGTGTCTGCTTTTTTGACAGGTGCAGGTCAGAAGTACCAGCGGAATGCGGACAGGAGAATCAACAGGTCAATGCCCATCAGAATACACGGCAGGACAGGGGACGCCGTTTTTTCATCATCCAGCCGGACCACGGACTTGATAAGCCAGGCCAGCAAAAACGGAAAGACCATACAGGTGATGATCATCAATGCGTCGTTCATGGGAGACTCCTTTCTGTCTTATCCAATTGTGTCTGGGTCCTATTTCTGAATTATAGATGAAAATTAGCGACATGTCAATCTTTTTTTGTAATATGTACCATGTGTGTACATTTTAATCTGCAAAACATACAATCTGTGGAGAAAAACAGGACGGGAACACCCCAGCGGATGGCTGCTGACAGGGGAGCAAAGGACGCAGATGCGGCGGCGCTTCTGCGCCAAAGGTTACATTTTGTAACAAGTGATACAAAACGGTTTCAAAACGATTACAGTTTGGACACAATATACAAAAATCTATTGCATAGTTCGGGGATGTATGCTATCATGCAGACAGCTCAAGGAAACACGACCTATAAGGAGGCTTTCTTATGAAAAAGCGGATTTGCGCGCTGCTGCTGTGTCTGGCGGCCCTGTTTTCCCTGGCAGGCTGCGGGACCAAGCCAAAGACCCCGGTGAAGGGGCAGAACGAACCGAACCCGGTGAAGGCGCAGGGCCTGCCGGAGGCGGAACCGGGCTGCGTTCCGCTGCTGCTGATCTACACCTGCGGCGAGCCCGGCAGCCAGGTGTTTCAATACTATTCCGCCACCTGGAACATCCAGCGCAATACCCTGACCCAGGGGCAGCTGTTCTACACCGGCACCAGCTACGGCTTTGTGCCCGACGGCTGGCGGCAGGAGCGAGCCACCTTTGACGGCCAGAGCTTCACCTATATCCGGGAGGGGCAGGAGCGCCGGGAGCCGCTGCCGGAAACCACGGAGGACCGGGGCAGTCTCCAGTGCGCTGCGGCGGACGGCGACACGGCGGTGGTGGTGTATATGAGCTATGCGGGCGATGACGCTCCGCTTACCGTCAGCGTAGGCCGCTATCCCCTGGGACATCCGGAGCAGGCGGTCTGGGTGCAGGCTCAGATCAGCGACAGCGCCGAATGCTACGTCAGCACGATCTTCACCGGCACGACGCTGTATACCGGCGGCCAGGTGTGCCTGGCGGCAGGGGAGAGCATCCTGCTGATGGACCCTGTCTCCGGCGAAGTGCGGCAGCTGGACCTGTCGCCTATGAGCGCCCCGCTTCCGGACGGCGTGTCCCGCACGGAGGACAGCTATCTGGGGGCCAGCGTCATCGGCAGCTATGGCGACGTCCTTCTGGTGGGCAAGGCCCTGTATCAGGAGGGTGTATGGGACCGGTACCATTATGTGATGGCCGCTTATCAGGATGGGAAGCTGATGGCCATGCTGGACCAGAACAGTGCCGACTCTGCCCAGCTGACCCTCTACGGCCCCGACGGAAAGACCGCCGGAAGCTGCCCGCTGATGACGGAGGACTATGTGGCCTCCGGCGGCACGGCTTTGCCGGTGGAGTACATCGGCCAGCTGTTCCCTCTGCAATAAACGCCGCCGCCCGGGCCCATCGGGCCCGGGCGGTATTTCCCGCAAAAAATACAAAATTTCTGCCGGAAAGTCCTTGACGGCCCCTTGCACATGTGGTAAACTTAACCTTACCTGTGAGCATGGGGCTTTCTTTTTGCGCGCTTTTCGCTTCGGCGCTGGAAAAGACGCCCTATCCGGCAGGGAGGCAGAGAGCGGCCTTCGGCCGCCAATCTAATAAGGAGGTGCCGTTAGATGCGCGTGAAGATCACTTTGAGATGCAACGAGTGCAAGCAGAGAAACTACAACACGATGAAAAACAAGAAGAACAGCCCTGACCGTCTTGAAATGAACAAGTATTGCCCCTTCTGCAGAAAGCATACGGTCCATACCGAGACCAAGTAATTGGAAGGAGATAGCACGATGGCAGAGGAAAAAAAGGTCAAGAAGGACCACGGCAAGTGGTTCCGCGAAATGAGAAGCGAACTGAAGAAGGTCGTGTGGCCCGACGCCAAGACCACCGCCAAGAATACCGGAACGGTGCTGCTGTGCTCTGTGGCAGTGGGCGCCTGCATCTGGATCTTTGACGGCGTGGCGATGCTGCTCATTAAGACCCTCATCGGCGCGTTCACCGGCTGAGGAAGTGCAGCATGGCTGATAACGCGAAATGGTATGTGATCCACACCTATTCTGGCTATGAAAACGCCGTGAAGGCGGCCATTGAGAAATCCGTGGTCAACCGCGGCATGTCCGACATGGTCCTCAAGATGGAGATCCCTATGGAGACTGTCACCGAGGTCACTGAGTCCGGCGTCATGAAGGAAGTGGAGCGCAAGGTATTTCCCGGCTACGTCCTGATCAAGATGATCCTGACAGATGACACCTGGCATCTGATCCGCAACATCCGCGGCGTTACCGGCTTCGTGGGCGAGGCCAACAAGGCCATCCCCCTGACCGAGGACGAGGTCGCCGCCCTGGGCGTGGAAAAGCACGAGATCGTGGTGCTGTACAACGTGGGCGACACCGTGAAGATCTCGGACGGCCCCCTGGCCAGCTTCACCGGTACCGTGGAGGAGATCGACCCCGAGAAGAACAAGGTCCGGGTGGTGGTCTCCATGTTCGGCAGAGAAACTCCCATCGAGCTGGAGCTCGATCAGGTGGAGGTCCTGCACTGAGGCGCAGCAGTATCTGCGCGGCAGGCCGGAGCATCCCCTCCGGCGCAAGTGGGAGAGACGGGCCCCGTCTCGCCAAAAGCGGTTTCCGGCATTGGCCGGCCGCTACCACATTTTTATGAAGGAGGTGCCTATTCATGGCACAGAAAGTTGTTGGTTATGTAAAGCTGCAGATCCCTGCAGGCAAAGCAACCCCCGCACCCCCCGTTGGCCCCGCTCTGGGCCAGCACGGCGTGAACATCGCCGCTTTCACCAAGGAGTTCAACGAGCGCACCAAGAATGACATGGGCCTGATTATCCCCGTGGTCATCACCGTGTATTCCGACCGTTCCTTCAGCTTCATCACCAAGACGCCTCCCGCGGCTGTGCTGATCAAGAAGGAGTGCAACATCGAGTCCGGCTCCGGTGTGCCCAACAAGACCAAGGTGGCCACCATCTCCAAGGCCTCCGTCCAGAAGATCGCCGAGCTGAAGATGCGCGATCTGAACGCTGCTTCCCTGGAAGCCGCCATGAGCATGATCGCCGGTACCGCCCGCTCCATGGGCGTCGTCGTGGGCGAATAAGGAGGGTGTAAGAGATGTTTAGAGGTAAGAAGTATAAAGACAGCGCCAAGCAGATCGACCGCGGGACCCTGTATGATCCCAAGGAGGGTCTGGAACTGGTTTGCAAAACCGCATCCGCCAAGTTCGACGAAACCGTCGAGCTGCACGTGAAGCTGGGTGTCGACTCCCGCCACGCTGACCAGCAGGTCCGCGGCGCTATCGTCCTGCCCAACGGCACCGGCAAGACCGCCCGCGTCCTGGTGTTTGCCAAGGGCGACAAGGCCGACGCTGCCCGTGAGGCCGGCGCCGACTTCGTTGGCGATATGGATATGGTGGAGAAGATCCAGAAGGAAAACTGGTTCGGCTTCGACGTGGTCGTCGCTTCCCCCGACATGATGGGCGTTGTGGGCCGTCTGGGTAAGCTGCTGGGCCCCAAGGGCCTGATGCCCTCCCCCAAGGCCGGCACCGTTACTCCCGACGTGGCCAAGGCCGTGAAGGAAGTGAAGGCCGGTAAGGTGGAGTATCGTCTGGACAAGACCAACATCATCCACTGCCCCATCGGCAAGGTTTCCTTCGGCGCGGACAAGCTGTATGAGAACTATACCGCTCTGCTGGGCGCCATCATCAAGGCCAAGCCCGCCGCTGCCAAGGGCCAGTATATCAAGTCCTGCGTGGCCGCGTCCACCATGGGCCCCGGCGTCAAGATGAACGCCAACAAGCAGCTGTAACACAGCAAGCATTTTTCCTGATATCATGCGATTCCGTGGTTGACAAACTGCGGAACCCCTGATATAATACCAGATGCGTTCCAAAGACAGCAGGTGGCGCAAGCCGTAAGTCCTGCCGAGGATGGCAAATCGTTTTTGATTGCTTACACCGTCCTTGTGTCCTTGGATACAGGGACGGTTTTCTTTTTGAACGCACCGACAAATTTTCCGGAGGTGAAATCAAAGAATGCCCAACGCAAAAGTTCTGTCTGAAAAGCAGGCCATCGTGGCGGCGCTGACCGAGAAGCTGCAGAATGCAGCCGCCGGCCTCATCGTTGACTACAAGGGCATCACCGTGGCGGAGGACACTGCTCTGCGCGCGGACTGCCGCGAGAACAACGTGGATTACGCTGTTGTGAAGAACACCCTGCTGCGCTTTGCATTCAACAACGTGGGCCTCAACGAGCTGGATGATCAGCTCAACGGCACCACGTCCCTGGCCGTGTGCATGGACGATCCCGTCGCCCCTGCCCGCGTCATCGCTGACTATGCAAAGAAGCTCAATGGCAAGTTCGAGATCAAGGGCGGCTTCATGGAAGGCAAGGTCGTCTCCCTGGAGACCGTGAATGCTCTGGCTTCCATTCCCGCTCTGCCCGTGCTGCAGGCCCAGGTTCTGGGTACCATGCTGGCTCCCATCTCTGCTCTGGCCTGCGTGCTGAAGCAGATCGCCGAGAAGGACGGCGCTCCCGCCGAGGAAGCCGCCGCCGAGTAAACCCGGCGAACCCCCGGGGCGCACGGCGTCCCACTCAAATCAAACAAATATCTTACAATTAGGAGGCTTATCAAAATGTCCGAGAAGATTACTGCTATGATCGAGGAAATCAAGGGCCTGACCGTTCTGGAGCTGTCCGAGCTGGTCCACGCTCTGGAGGAAGAGTTCGGCGTGTCCGCCGCCGCCATGGCTGCTCCCGCTGCCGGCGCTGCTGCTCCCGCTGCCGAGGAAAAGACCGAGTTCGACGTGGTCCTGACCGGCTTCGATGCCGCTCAGAAGATCAAGGTCATCAAGGTCGTCCGCGAGATCACCGGTCTGGGTCTGGCCGAGGCCAAGGCTGCCGTCGAGGGCGTGCCCCACACCCTGAAGGAAGGCCTGTCCAAGGACGATGCCGAGGCTATGAAGAAGCAGATCGAGGAAGTCGGCGGCAAGGTCGAGCTGAAGTAAGCTTTATCCAACGGAATAAAAAATGCTGCAAGCTACGGCTTGCAGCATTTTTGCGCTATTTTGGGGATTCTGGCGGAAGAAAAGCCATGAAATTTTTCGGCTTGTGAAACCCGGCGGCATCTGGTATAATAGCCGCGTATAACTTTCAATTCCCTGCATAAGAGAAACAGAGGTGACGTCTTATCAAGACACAGAAAAAGCCGGGACTTTTCCGGCATCTGGGCCCTGTATTGGGGCACTATAAGGGATGGACGGCGGCGGCGCTGATTTTCGGCGTATCCGAAGTGGTGCTGGAGCTGCTGATGCCGATGCTGATGTCCGCCATTGTGGACGGCGGCCTGTACCGGGAGGATACCTTCATGCTTCAGGGGTGGTTTTCCCCGGAGCTTATCGCCAACCGCAGCCGCTTTGTGCTGACGGTGGGGGCCATCATGGTGGGGGTAGCCTGCCTGTCCATGGCCATGGGCGTGCTGGCGGCGCGGTGCTCTGCCATCGCCACCCAGGGCTTTGCCCGGAACATGCGCGGCACCCTGCTGGGGAAGATTGAGAGCTTTTCCTTTGCCAACATCGACCACATCTCCACCCCCCAGCTGATCACCCGGGCCACCACGGACATCAACACCCTGCGGGACACCATGCGTCAGTCCCTGGTGACCCTGTACCGGGCGCCGGTAATGGTGATCCTGGCCACGGTGATGAGCTTTATCGTGTCGCCGCGGCTGGCTCCGCTGCTGCTGGCGTGTATCCCGCTGCTGGCGGTGGTGATGACCATCCTGCTGAAGGTGGGCCAGCCCCGGTTCAAACGGATGCTGAAGATGATGGACGGCATGAACCAGGCCGTCCGGGAAAATCTGGTGGCCAGCCGGGTGGTGAAGGCCTACGTTCGGGGCGGGTATGAGTCCAAACGGTTTGACAAGACCACCGATGACCTGCGCCAGGCCCAGCTGGGCGCAGGGAGACTGTTTACCCTGTCCGGCCCCATTACCATGGGCATTATGTGGATGTGCAGCGTGCTGATCCTGTTTTTCGGCGGCCGGGAGATCATTTTCCGGACCACCGGCCTGCTGACCGGCCAGCTGGTGAGCCTGGTGAACTACGCCGGTATGGCGGTGAACTCCCTGTCCATGATCAGCTGGCTGGTGATGTCCCTGTCCCGGGCCCAGGCGTCCCTGGTCCGGATCAACGAGGTGCTGGACGAGGAGATCGACATCACCGACGGGCCCTCCGGCGCCGCAGTGGAAAGCGGCAGCGTGGACTTTGAGGACGTGTGCTTCAGCTATACCCGAAACCCTGACAAGCTGGCCCTGCGCCATGTGACCCTGCACATTGACTCCGGAGAGACCATCGGTGTTATCGGCGGCACCGGCGAGGGAAAATCCACCCTGGTAAGCCTGATTCCCCGGTTTTACGACCCCCTGTCCGGCACGGTGAAGGTGGACGGACGGGATGTGCGGGAGTATACCCTGGAGAATCTGCGCAGCGGCGTGTCCATGGTATTGCAGAACGGGTCCCTGTTTTCCGGTACCATTGCCGACAACCTGCGCTGGGCGGACCCCAACGCCACCCTGGCCCAGATGCAGGCGGCCTGCGCCATTGCCCGGGCCGACGAGTACATCGACCGGTTCCCCGACGGGTATGAGACGGTGCTGGAGCAGAACGCCGCCAACCTGTCCGGCGGCCAGCGGCAGCGGCTGCTGATCGCCCGGGCCATTCTGAAAAAGCCCAGGATCCTGATCCTGGACGACTCCACCTCCGCCGTGGATATGGCCACCGACGAGCATATCCGCCGCTGTCTGCGGACGGCGCTTCCCGGGGCCACCAAAATCATCATTGCCCAGCGCATCAACTCCATCATGTCCTGCGACCGGATCGTGGTGCTGGACCAGGGGCGGCTGGCGGATATGGGTACCCATCAGGAGCTGCTGTCCCGCAGCCCCATTTACCGCGACGTGTATGAAAGCCAGATGAGAGAGGGGGCCGTGGACGATGCCGCGTGTTGACCTGCAGAAATACAATAAGAAGGTAGAGAACCCCGTTGCCATCCTGTGGCGGCTGGTGTGCTACTTCAAGCACTGCCGCCTGCTGCTGACGGCGGCGATGCTGTCGATCCTGGCCTATGTGGCGGCCACCATCGGGGCTGCCTACTGCATGAAGCCCCTGACAAACCTGCTGGAGGTCAGCGGTGCGGCTCCCAACGAGACGTATGCCAAGTACATCAGTCTGATCCTGGGCCTGGCGGGCCTGTATCTGCTGTCGGCCCTGACCAACTATCTGCTGAACCGGCTGATGCTGGAGTGCAGCGCCATCATCATGAAGCAGCTGCGCACGGAGCTGTTCGACACCATGCAGTGCCAGCCGGTGCGGTTCTTTGACGAGAACAAGACCGGCGCACTGATGAGCTACTATACCAGCGACATCGAGGCCACCAACGAGCTTTTGCAGCACAGCATCACCCAGCTGGCCATCTCCATCACCTCTCTGCTGGGGACCATCGGCATGATGCTGGCTCTGTCCATGCGGCTGTTTGCCATCATGGTGGTGCTGGGGGCCATTGTGGTGCTGGTGGTGCGGGTCACCACCAGGATCAGCAAGCGCACCTATGCCAGCCAGCAGCGTCTGACCGCCGCCGTCAGCGGCTATATGGAGGAGATGATCACCGGCCAGCGGGATGTGAAGGTGTTCACCCACGAAAAGGAGGTCATGGAGCAGTTCGACGTCATCAACCAGGATCTGTGTAAGGCGTCCACTACCGCCACCACCGTCACCTCTATGGTGGGGCCTATCCTCAACAACCTGTCCCACATTTTCTACGCCATCACCTGCGCGGTGGGCGTGCTGTGGCTGACGGGGGAGGGGGCCGGCGGCATCCTCATCGGCTTTTTGCAGTATGTCCGCACCTTTGCCGACCGGGTGAGCCAGATCTCTGAGCAGTTCAACGCCCTGATGATGGCCCTGGCCGGAGCGGAGCGGATTTTCGCCATTCTGGACCTGCCGCCGGAGGAGGATCAGGGTCAGGTGACCCTGGAGCAGAACGGCGATGACTACAGCTGGCGTCTGCCGGACGGCGCCCTGGTGCCCCTGCGGGGGGACGTGCGGTTTGTCCATGTGGACTTCTCCTATGTGCCGGATAAGCCGGTGCTGCGCGACCTGTCCCTGTATGCCAAGCCCGGCCAGAAGATCGCCTTTGTGGGCTCCACCGGCGCCGGAAAAACCACCATCACCAACCTCATCAACCGCTTCTATGATATCGAGTCCGGCTCTATCACCTACGATGGCATCGACGTGCGCCGCATCCGCAAGGACGACCTGCGCCGCTCCCTGGGTATGGTGCTGCAGGACACCCACCTGTTCACCGGCACCGTCATGGAGAACATCCGCTACGGGCGTCTGGAGGCCACCGACGACGAGTGCATTCGCGCCGCCAAGATCGCCAACGCCCACTATTTCATCTCTCACCTGCCCCAGGGGTATGACACGGTCCTGTATTCCGACGGTGCCAACCTCAGCCAGGGCCAGCGCCAGCTGGTGGCCATTGCCCGGGCGGCGGTGTCCCGGGCTCCGGTGCTGATTCTGGACGAGGCCACCTCCTCTGTGGACACCCGCACGGAAAAGCTCATCGGCCAGGGGCTGGACGCCCTGATGGCCGGGCGCACGGTGTTCGTCATCGCCCACCGGCTGTCCACCGTCCGCAACGCCAATGCCATCATGGTGCTGGAGCAGGGCCGCATCATCGAGCGGGGCGACCACCGGGAGCTGCTGGAGCAGAAGGGAAAGTACTATCAGCTCTGCCACAACATGATCGAATTGACCTAACCGTTCGCCGAAAACCACACATATTTGTATCTTTCAGGCGTAAATTTCCGACAAATGTTAGCGGATAAAAACCGCAGAAATTCAACTGCAAGAGAATAAAAATACAAAGAATGTGAATATCTGTCATTTTTTTTGGAATATTCACAGAAAGTTCAATCTTGGTGTTGAAAAATCCATAGTTTCATGATAGAATTAGGAAAACATTTTAATCCCGAGCGGCGATGAGAAAATTGCACAAAAAGCGTCCGTCTTGGGAGAACAGACTGGTGCGGTGTAGACAGTGAGCCAAGGACACACACCGCCGCACCGCAAGGAATGGTCATGGCAGAAAAAAACAAAAAGCGCGGCGGACGCCGCGCCCATCTCAATGATTTCCACGTCAATCTTGCCGGTGATTATGTATATACCGGCGCCCACTACACCTATGTGGACCAGGGCCGCAGCCGCGACCGGGTCCAGCGGGAGCTGTGGGGACTGAGCATCGCCATTCTGCTGGCCGTTGTGGCCGGGGGATGCAGCGACGCGCCCGCCATGCTGAACTGCTGGTACGTGATCCTGCCCTATATCTGCGAGGCCGCCGCGGCGGTCAGCGTGATATGGGCGGTGGCCCGGCTGCGCAAGGCGGAGGACCCCATCCGGGAGTATGTTTACAAGAAGAGCGTGCAGCCGCTGCCCCACCGGGCTATGCTGTGCATGATCTTCGCGGGGCTGGGCTTCGTGACCATGGTGCTGTACCTGGTGATGAACGACTCCGGCGGCCGCGTGGCCTCCGTGATCACCTATCTGGCGCTGAAGGCGCTGGTGGCCGGGGGAGCGTGGCTCCTGTGGCGGTATATGCTGACCCTGAAATGGGAAAAGCTCCCCGCCCGCGACCTGGATGAACCCCAGGCGTGACCCAATTTCCTTTGTGAACTCCGGGCGAAAGCCCGCGTTCAAAAATATTTAAGGAGGATTCCAATGAAGAAAGCTACCCGTATTTTGGCTCTGGTACTTTGCGCTGTCATGTGCCTGGGCCTGTTCGTTGGCTGCGGCAACAAAGGCAAGCAGAACAGCGACACCCCGTTGGTCGTGGGTTATTCCCCGTTCAACAGCAAATTCTCTCCCTTCTTCTCCGAGACCGCTTATGACCAGGACGTCTGGACGATGACCGCTATCGGCCTGCTGAACAGCGACCGTCAGGGCTCCATCATCATGAACGGCATCAAGGGCGAGACCAAGTCCTACAACGGCACCGACTACACCTACTATGGTCCCGCTGACTGCGAGATCAAGGAGAACGCCGACGGCACCGTGGACTACAACTTCAAGATGCGTGAGGACCTGAAGTTCTCCGACGGCGAGCCCATCACCATCGACGACGTCATCTTCTCCATGTACGTCCTGTGCGATCCTTCCTACGACGGCAACAGCACCCTGTTTGCTGTTCCCATCCAGGGCATGGACGCCTACCGTTCCGGCATGGACACCCTGTTCAATCTGATCTATGCCGCCGGCCGCGACAACACCAACTTCAGTGACGATCCCACCAAGGGCTGGACCAAGGAGCAGCAGGATGCTTACTGGGCTGATGTGGACCAGGCTGCCGACAAGTTCGTTCAGGAGATCATGGACTCCTGCATCGCTCAGGGCGCCAATGCCGAGGGCGATTCTGTGGCCGCCTGCCTGAAGAACTGGGGCTTCGAGCTGCCCGAGGACGCCACCAAGGCTGACGCCTTCGCCGCCATCGTTGCCAAGTACAGCAACATCACCGAGGCTGTCGGTACCGAGTCTGCCGGCACTGCGTTCGCCGACCTGATGAACGACTACGCCGCCTATACCAACGCTGTCCAGACCGGCGAGTCCGCTGCCAACATCTCCGGCATCAAGAAGACCGGCGATTACAGCATGACCGTCACCCTGACCCAGGTGGATGCTACCGCCATCTATCAGCTGGGTGTGACCATCGCCCCCATGCACTACTATGGCGAGAAGGACAAGTATAACTACGACAACAATCAGTTCGGCTTCACCAAGGGCGATCTGAGCCATGTCCGCGAAAAGACCACCACCCCCATGGGCGCCGGCCCCTACAAGTTCATCAAGTTCGAGAACGGCACCGTGAACTTCGAGGCCAATGACTCCTACTATCTGGGTGCTCCCAAGACCAAGTATGTCAACTTCCTGCAGACTCAGGAAGACGATAAGCTGAACGGCGTCATCACCGGCACCGTGGATATCTCCGATCCTTCCTTCAGCGCCAACACCGTGGACGCCATCAAGAAGGCCAACGCCAACGATGACGTCAACGGCCCCAAGATCACCACCGATACCGTGGATAACCTGGGTTACGGCTACATCGGCATGAGCGCCAACACCATGAACGTCAACAACGAGCCCGGCTCCGACGCTTCCAAGGCCTATCGTAAGGCTTTCGCCACCGTCCTGGCTGTGTATCGTGACGTTGCCATCGACTCCTACTATGGCGAGCGTGCTTCCGTCATCAACTACCCCATCTCCAACACCTCCTGGGCTGCTCCTCAGGCTTCCGACCCCGGCTACAAGGTCGCTTTCTCTGTGGACGCTGACGGCAAGGACATCTACACCTCCGACATGACCGCCGATCAGAAGTACGAGGCTGCTCTGCAGGCCGCCCTGGGCTTCTTTGAGAAGGCCGGCTGCAAGGTGGAGAACGGCAAGGTCGTTAGCAACCCCGCTGGCGGTAAGGACACCGATGCTTACGCCATCGAGCGTGAGGCCCTGATCCCCGCCGACGGCAAGGGCGATCACCCCTCCTTCATGATCCTGACCGAGGCCTCCAAGGCTCTGGAGAAGATCGGCGTGCACCTGATCGTCACCGACCTGTCCGACAGCACGCAGCTGTGGGATACCATCGAGGCCGATCAGGCTGACATGTTTGCTGCTGCCTGGAGCGCTACCGTTGACCCCGACATGTACCAGATTTACTTCTCCGGCATGGACGGCAAGGCTGCCGGCGGCTCCAACTACATGTACGACATCAATGATGCCGAGCTGAACAAGCTGATCCTGGATGCCCGCGCTTCTCTGGACCAGAGCTATCGTAAGACCATGTACAAGGCTTGCCTGGACATCATCGTTGACTGGGCCGTTGAGGTTCCTGTCTATCAGCGCCAGAACGCCGTCATCTTCTCCACCGAGCGGGTGAACATGGAGACGGTCACTCCCGATATCACCACCTTCTATGGCTGGCTGAGCGAGATCCAGAACGTCGAGCTGAACTGACAAGCTTGGACCCAAGACCTGTGCACATAGGTTAAGTCACAAGGTGCTCCCCGGCGGCCTCGGCCGCCGGGGGGTACCCCGACTGCATGTCAAGGAGCGCCCCTGGCGGGGCCGGGGGTGCTGCTTGATGTGCAGTGGGTAGTTTATAGGGAGGGGCGGAACAGACGTGTTCCGCCAATCTGCATCACTGTATCATCAGATCGGAGGGTTATCAGTGCGCAAATACATCATCAAAAGAATTCTAATCTCAATCGTCATCCTATTCTTCGTCGCATTCGTTATCTACGCGCTGATGCGGTGTCTCCCCACGTCCTACGTGGAGGCGATGGCGCGTCAGAAGTCCATGCAGCCCGGTTCCAAGTCCTTTGAGGAGTGGATGGCTCAGCTCACCCGCATGTACAATCTGGACGTGGGCATTGTTCCCGGCTTCTTCAAGTGGCTGGGCCAGATGCTGACCTTCCAGTTCGGCGACAGCTGGCTGTGGACCAAGCCTGTTACGGAAGTATTCAACGACAGTGTGTGGATCTCCTTCTTCATGGGCCTCATCGCCTTCGTCCTGGAGATCATCATCGCGATTCCCCTGGGCGTGATTGCTGCCACCAAGCAGTACAGCAAGACGGACTATGTCATCTCTGTGCTGGCGCTGGCCGGTATCTCTCTGCCCACCTTCTTCTTTGCTTCCCTGCTGAAGCTGGTGTTCTCTGTGAAGCTGGGCTGGTTTGACCTGTACGGTCTGACGGGCCGCAGTCACCAGCAGCTGTCCGCCTTCGGGAAGCTCATGGACATGGGACATCATCTGGTTCTGCCCATCGTCACGCTGGTGGTCATCAGCGTCGGCTCCCTCATGCGTTACACCCGCACCAACATGCTGGAGGTGCTGAACGCTGACTTTATCCGCACGGCCCGGGCCAAGGGTCTGTCCGAGCGCAAGGTCATCTATCACCATGCGTTCCGCAACACCCTGATCCCCCTGGTTACCATCATCGGCGGTTCTCTGCCCGGCCTGTTTTCCGGCGCACTGATCACCGAGACGCTGTATTCCATCCCCGGCATCGGCTATATTTCCTACCAGTCCATGGTGGGCGGCGACATTCCGTTCTCCATGTTCTATCTGGTGTTCATGGCCGTGCTGACCCTGTTGGGCAACCTGATTTCTGATATTCTGTACGCCGTGGTCGACCCGCGGGTACGCATCGCTTAAGAAGGGAGGAGGAAAGAAAATGGCAGATCGCAAAGATAACATCAATGAGCAGCAGGCTGAGCAGCAGGCTGAGCAGAAGCTCCGCGAGGAGATTCGCGAGGAAATGAAGAATGCCGACCAGACGCCTGCGGAGGAGCATTATTCTCTGAACGACGACCGCCGCGTTAAGGTTCTTTCTCCCGGTATGCTGGTGGCCAAGCGCTTTATCCGCAACCGTATGGCTGTTACCGGCCTGGTCATCCTGATTTTCATGTTCATCTTTTCCTTTATCGGCGGCTTGGTTTCCCCCTATGGGCAGGATCAGTTCTTCTATACCGACAAAACCATCCGCAAGAGCTTCGGTGAGGCCAAGGAAAACACCGAGTTCCGCTACGGCAGCAACAGCGATGAGCTGTTTGGGCTCACCGCACAGGCCAAGGCCATGCTGGCCATCCAGCAGGGCAAGGATACCTTCAATTTCTCCAATCATAACTACACCATGAACAAGGTCAGCGATGAAATGTTCACCATTTCCTGCGACGGCGTTATGGTGGGTTATGCCGCCAAGGACATGGTCAACGCGGATGCCGCGGACCAGAAGCTGTCCTTCGAGTTCAACTATCAGGCCCTGACCGCCTATGCCACCGGTGCTAAGGAATTCACCGCCGACGGCGTGACCTATGCCCTGGCTGAGGACGGCGGCGTCACCCTGGACGGGGCGGACTATGCCTATATCAGCCGCTATCTGGTTCAGGCCATCTCCCCCGACGTGTTCCTGAGCCGCGATTTCAAGGACAAGCTGCTGGCCACCATTGCCACGGCTCAGGACGGCAAGGCTACCTTTACTTACACCGACGAGTCCCTGATCATGAATGAGCCCGAGCAGACCGAGGACGGCGAAAACGCCGACGGTCAGACCTCCGGCATCAATACGGAGGACCCCAATGCTCCCAAGCAGGACGATACGTCCAACACCGCCACTGCGGAGTATGATCTGGAGTTCAAGGCCGCTACCAACAGCTGGCAGATCCTGCAGGAGAAGTCCAGCCGTCAGTACGACCAGTACTCCTTCCCCAATATGAAGCATTGGCTGGGCACCGATATGTACGGTATGGATATGCTGACCCGCCTGATGTACGGCGGCCGCGTGTCCCTGCTGATCGGCTTCATCGTTATCATCATTGAGACCGTCATCGGCGTGATCTTCGGCGGTATCTCCGGCTACTTCGGCGGCTGGGTGGATAACCTGATCATGCGTATCGTCGATATCTTTTACTGCATCCCCTCCATGCCCGTTATCATCATTCTGGGTGCGGCCATGGATGCCTCCCGTGTGGACCCCACGGTCCGAATGATCTACCTGATGCTGATTCTGGGCTTCCTGGGCTGGGCCGGTATTGCCCGTCTGGTCCGCGGCCAGATCCTGTCTCTGCGTGAGCAGGAGTACATGGCTGCCGCCGAGGCCTGCGGCCTCAGCGTGTCCCGCCGGATCTTCAAGCACCTGATCCCCAATGTCGTTCCCCAGCTGATCGTCACCTGCACCATGGGCCTGGGCAGCGTCATCATCACCGAGGCGACCCTGTCCTTCCTGGGCCTGGGCGTTAAGTTCCCCTTCGCTTCCTGGGGCAACATCATCAGCGACGTCAACAACACCCACGTTCTGACCACCTATTGGTTCATCTGGATCCCCGCCGGCGTGCTGCTGCTGCTGACGGTTCTGGCGTTCAACCTGGTTGGCGACGGACTGCGGGATGCCTTTGACCCGAAGATGAAGCGCTGAGGAAGGAGGAGATCATATGGCTAAGAAAAACGAAAACGGCTATCTGTCCGCGAAGGAATCCCGCCGGATTTCCCGGGAGAACCGCAAAATCACGGATCAGTTTGAAAAGCTGCACAAGCGCAAGAACGTGCCCGAGGAGGAATTCCTCACCAAGATGCACGACGAGAACAACTCCCTGGAGATCGAGAATCTGCACACCTACTTCTTCTCTGACGTGGGTACCGTCCGCGCGGTAGACGGCGTCTCCTTTGATGTGCCCATCGGCAAGACCGTGGGCGTGGTGGGTGAGTCCGGCTGCGGCAAGTCCGTTACCAGCCTGTCCATCATGCAGCTGCTTCAGCGGCCCCAGGGCCAGATCGTGGAGGGCGAGATTCGCCTGAATCTGGGCAACGGCAAGGCTTATGACATCACCAAGACTCCTATTGAGCAGATGCAGAAGCTCCGCGGCAACTACATGTCCATGATTTTCCAGGAGCCCATGACCAGCCTGAACCCGGTGTTCCGCATCGGCGCCCAGCTGGATGAGGTCATTGCCCTGCACGACGGTGAAGGCAAGACCGCCGAGGACATCAAGGCCCGCTCCATCCATCTGCTGGAGATGGCCGGTATCGCCAACAGCGAGGGCGTCTACAAGATGTTCCCTCATGAGCTGTCCGGCGGTATGCGCCAGCGTGTCATGATTGCTATGGCTCTGTCCTGCAATCCCCGCCTGATTATCGCCGATGAGCCCACCACGGCTCTGGACGTGACCATCCAGGCCCAGATTCTAGACCTGCTTCGCAACCTGAAGGATAAGATCAATTCCTCCATCATGCTGATCACCCACGACCTGGGTGTTATCGCCGAGATGGCCGACTACGTGGTGGTCATGTACGCCGGCCGCGTGGTGGAGAAGGGCACCGCCCAGGAGATTTTCGCCAATCCCGCGCACCCCTACACCATCGGCCTGATGGCTTCCAAGCCCATGGTCGGTAAGAAGGTGGATAAGCTGTATTCCATCCCCGGCAAGGTCCCCAACCCCATCAACATGCCCAACTACTGCTATTTCAAGGATCGCTGCGAAATGTGCGTGGACGGCTGCCAGGGTGAGTATCCCCACATGATCCAGCTGTCCCCCACGCATATGGTCAGCTGCTATCGTTACTACGGAAAGGAGGACGCTCAGAATGGCTGATGTCAAAAAGACCGCTGAGGAGAAGATCCAGTACGATCCTCAGTACATCCTCCAGGTCAAGGACCTGAAGAAGTACTTTCCCATCAAGGGCGGCATGCTCAACAAGACCGTTGGCTATGTGAAGGCCGTGGACGGCGTCACCTTTAACCTCAAGCGCGGTACCACCATGGGTCTGGTGGGCGAGTCCGGCTGCGGCAAGACCACCACCGGCCGTACCATCCTTCGTCTGTCCGGCGAAAAGACCGGCGGCCAGGTGCTGTTCAACGGTCAGGAGGTCTATGACCTCAGTGCCAAGGAAATGCGCGATATGCGCACCAAGATGCAGATCATCTTCCAGGACCCCTTCTCCTCTCTGCAGCCCCGTATGCCCGTGGGCGAGATCATCGGTGAGGCCGTCCGCGAGCACGGTCTGGTGCCCAAGGAAGAATTTGACGACTATATCGATAAGGTCATGGACGACTGCGGCCTGCAGTCCTTCCACAAGGATCGCTATCCCCATGAGTTCTCCGGCGGCCAGCGTCAGCGCATCTGTATCGCCCGGGCCCTGGCTCTGAAGCCTGAGTTCATCGTCTGCGATGAGCCCGTGTCCGCCCTGGACGTGTCCATCCAGGCGCAGATCATCAATCTGCTGAAGGAGCTGCAGGAGCAGTATAAGTTCACCTATCTGTTCATCTCCCACGATCTGTCCGTGGTGGAGCATATCTCCGACACCGTGGGCGTTATGTATCTGGGCAACCTGGTGGAATACGGCGCTACCGAGGACATCTTCAAGAATCCTCTGCACCCCTACACCAAGGCTCTGTTCTCCGCCATCCCCGTGCCGGACCCCACGGCCAAGATGAACCGCATCGTGCTGGAGGGCTCCATTCCTTCCCCGGCCAATCCTCCCGCAGGCTGCAAGTTCCACACCCGCTGCGCCCAGTGCATGGAGCAGTGCAAGACCGAGGTGCCGGAGCAGCGCGAGATCGAGCCCGGCCACTTTGTGGTCTGCCACCTGTACGACCAGAAATAATGGCCGAGAAGGAAAAACACTGGGAGGACGACGACGGCCGCACCATCGCGGATATGTCGCAGGTGAAGCGTCCGTCGCTGTTCGGCAATCTGCCTGGCAGCGTCTATAAACGGGAGGAGAAGCCGGAGGAGCAGGAGCCCAGGAAGGCAGCTCCCTGGGTGGACGACTCCCTGAGCAAGCAGGACCGTCATGCGTTCTTCTTAGGCACCATGAAGGCGTCGCTGCTGATCGGCGCGGCCTACCTGGTGGGATTCGGCGTCTTTATTCTGATCCTGACGCTTCTGTTCCGCTGAGGACAGGAACCAAAATGCCTGAAAGGGCGTCCTCCCTTTGGAGGACGCCCTTTTTTGCGCTGCTACAATAGAAAATGGGAGGACCATCATGATTTCATCCATGCTGCAATACATCCAGAAAAGCCCCGACTGCTTCCACGCGGTGGAAAATCTCCGCCAGCGGCTGATGGGGGAGGGGTATACCCAGCTGACGGCAGGGGAGTGGAGCCTGACCCCCGGCGGCAAGTATTTTATCACCAAGAACGGCTCGTCGCTGCTGGCATTCCGGGTGCCCCAGGGTGCCCCAACCGGGTTTGTGCTGACGGCCAGTCACTCGGATTCTCCCTGCTTCCGGCTGCGGGACCATGCAGAACTGGCCGGTGAGTTTGTGCGCCTTTCCGCCGAGCGCTACGGCGGCATGATCAACGACTGCTGGCTGGACCGCCCCCTCAGCGCTGCCGGACGGGTGCTGGTGCGCCGGGACAACGGTCTGGAGACACGTCTGGTGGATCTGAAAAAGGACATGGCACTGATCCCTCGTGTGGCCATCCATCTGAACCGGGACGGCAATAATGGCACCAAGTACAATCCCGCTCAGGACCTGGTGGCGCTGTATGCCGGCGGAGAGCAGAAGGGCTGCTTTGACCGGGAGGTCGCCGCTGCCGCCGGATGCCAGCCGGAGGATATCGTGGCCCGGGATCTGTTCCTGTACAACAACCAGCCGGGCACCGTGTGGGGGCCTGCGGGAGAATTCCTGTCCGCACCCCGGCTGGACGACCTGGCCTGTGTATTTGCCTGCACCCAGGGCTTCCTGGCTGCCCGGGAGACCACCGCCATCCCGGTGCTGTGCGTATTTGACAACGAGGAGATCGGCTCCGAGACCAAGCAGGGCGCGGCTTCTGCCTTCCTGCCGGAAACCCTTCAGGCCATCGTGGACGCTCTGGGACTTACGGACGGCGACTATCGGCGGCTGGTGGCCAACAGCTTCCTGCTGTCCTGTGACAACGGTCATGCCCGTCACCCCAACCATCCGGAGCTGGCGGACGCCAACGAGGCCCCGGTGCTCAACGGCGGCGTGGTGGTGAAGCACTCGCCCCGGTATGCCACCGACGCGGTGTCTGCCGCCGCGTTCCAGGAGCTTTGCCGCCGGGCCCAGGTACCCACCCAGCATTATGCCAACCGGCCTGACCAGGCCGGCGGCGCGACACTGGGCAACATCGCCAACACCAAGCTGCCGGTGAACACCGTGGACATCGGCATGGCGCAGCTGGCTATGCACTCCTGCTTCGAGACCATGGGCAGCCGCGACGTGGCCCACTTTGTCCGCGCCGTCACCGCCTGCTACGAGGCTGTGCTGACCTTCACCGACACGGCAGTGGAGATCGGCTGAGACAGGGAAATAAACTCCGCCCCTTGACCTGTGGTCAGGGGGCGGAGTTTACATGCATAAAATCAGGTCCGCAGCTTGAAGGTCCTGGGGGCCAGGTGATAGGCCAGCAGCAGAGCCGCGGCCACATACACGGCGGCAAAGAGGACCACACCCACGCCGAAGGCGGTGGAGCCGCGGACATTGGCGGAGATCAGGTAGCACACAACGTAGGTCAGACCGGTGATGATCCGATAGGCATAGCTGGTGTTCTCCAAGCCCGCGGTATAGGGCTGGAGCAGGTAGTACAGCACCAGATAGTGTACCGAGAAGAACACGGACATGGCCAGAATGGACAGGGCCAGCACCGCATAGTCCAATGACGTGTCCGTGCCGCCGCTGCACAGCAGCAGCAGAGGAAGCCCCAGAGCGATAACGGTGGTGGGCAGCAGATTGATGGCTGTCAGCGATTTCAGCCGGGCCGTGAAGATCCCCAGGATCACCCGGGGCTGCCGGTAAAACCGGTAGCACAGCATGCTGCGGTCGCAGTTGAAGAACAGGGCCCGGGTCACGATATTGCCGCGATTGATGAAGTACATAAGCAGCAGCATGCCGGGCAGGGCCTGGACCACCAGTCCATTGACAGCGGCCGCCGCGGAAGGGGAGATCAGACACGCGGCGCAGCCTGCCGCCAGCACCACAGCGGCAATGACGGCGGTCCGCCGGGCGGGACGCATCAGCAGCCGCCTGTTCCGGCGCATGAACAGCTCGTTGAACCGGACACAGCCGATTTTGCGGCTTTCGGGGCCGCTGTCCAGGGTGAGCTTGCTTCGATACTGAGCCTGGGTTTCCTTGGCGGCAGGATCGGTATCGCCTGTCAGCAGGGCCAGGTTATCCGGTGTGAAGATGCGGCGGTATACCTGACGGAAGGAGGGGAAGCGCACCAGAACACAGGCGCCCCACGCGCCGCAGAAGGCGAAAAGCCCACAGGCGGCATACGCCGCCCCGCTGGGGATGGCCCAGCCCAACAGCATGGGCGGCAGATACGCCGCCGCCAGCAGGAGCAGGCCGAGGCCCTGGAGCACCGGGAACCATTTTGCCTCCCTGGCCAGCCTGCGCCGGCGGGTAAAGTGCGCCAGCTCCAGCCCGGCGGCGGTGAGCTTCACGGAGCACACCAGCACCGGTGTCAGCAGGCACAGGGCCAGTGGTGCTTGGAGGGCCAACCGCCCCACCACCAGCGCCGCTGTCAGAAAGCCCATAAAATCCTTCAGCAGCGTATACCCGTATGCCGACAGAGCATAGCGCCGGGCATCCATCCGCAGAAGAAACACGGCGTAATAGACGTCCTGCTCCGCGTCCAGGAGCTTGCTGTTGAAAATGCCGCCGATAAGCGTCAGAAACAGCAGCAGGTGGCCGTACAGCCCCGCAGGCGGTTCGGACGGGAACAGCAGCAGGGGGGCGGCAAAGAACGCCGCCATATACAGGAGCTTTCCCAGCAGCAGCCCCAGCAGCTCCCGCAGGATGGCCAGCACCAGGCCCAGGGTCTTGGCGAAGCCGCTTTCATAGGACAGGCTCAGAAAGCGCAGCCGGTACAGAATGCCGTTGACCCGATAGGCCATGTGCAGCCGCAGCTGCAAAACCAGGGTGTCAAACCACATCCGGCTCCTCCTTCAGGGCGGCGATGATGCGGTCCTTATATGCCTCGTCGGCCAGGTCCTCCCGCCGTACCTCCTGCAGGACCCCATGGTGCAGGATGACGATGTCGTCGCACAGGTCCAGGGCCAGGTCCATGATGTGGGTGGACAGCAGGATGATGTGCTGACCCTTGATGCGCCGCAGCAGAGCCTTCATCTCGTCGGCCACCACCACGTCGAAGGACGTCAGCGGCTCATCCAGCAGCAGCACGGTGGGATCTGCCATAATGTTCACCAGCATCTGCATTTTGTTTTTCATGCCGTGGGAGAAGTCCTTCAGCAGCTTTCCCCGGTCGGCCTCATCGATGCACATGTAGTCCAGATACACATCCGGGGCCTTGGGATAGGGAATCCTGTCCCGGTTGATCTCCAGGAAGAATTGCAGAAATTCCCGGGCGGTGAGAAACTCCGGCACCACTGGGGTGGACAGCACATAGCCCATGTCGTCTGCGGTGACGGGACGGGGGTTCCCGCCGTCGTCCACCAGGTGGAAGGAGCCGCCGTCCCGGGGCAAATCCTCGTTGAGACAATTGAAAAACGTGGTCTTTCCCGCGCCGTTGCGGCCGATCAGACCGTAGATCTTTCCCTGTTCAAAGGTGAAGGACGCGCCCCGCAGCACCTCCTGGTCACCGAACCGCTTTTGCAGGTCCTGGACTACCAGCTTCGCGGCCATCAGTCCACGATGCCGGTGAGGTCCAGAGGCTTGCCGTCGCGCCACAGACGCTCCAGGCCGTAAAACTCCCGGGCCTCGGCGTTAAAGACATGGATGGCGATGCAGCCGTAGTCCAGCAGCACCCAGGTGCCGCCGCGATAGCCCTCCCGGTGCAGGGGCTCCTCCTCCGCCTCCTCCCGGAGGACCTTTTCCACATTGTCCACCAGGGCGTTGATCTGGGTATTGGAGGAGCCGGTGGCGATGACGAAATAGTCCGCCAGGGTGGTCAGGTCGCCGATCTCCAGCACCTGGATCTCCCGGCCCTTTTTGTCGGACAGGGCCCGGGCCGCCATAAGGGCCAGTTCCTTCGCAGTTTTCATAGATGTTTACCTCTCAATAGATAGTCTCGGGCGTCCAGTGTGTTGTGGTGGACGGGGTTGCCCCATTGCCGCATGTCCTGGATGCTGTCGTTCAGTGCCTTCAAAAGGCCGCCGTCCAGGTCGGCGTGTACCGCCTGGCGCAGATCCTCCACGCCGGGAAAATCCCGGCTGGGCTCGATATAGTCCGCCAGATAGATGATCTTTTCCAGCAGGGTCATGTCCGCATGGCCGGTGGTGTGCCAGTAAATGGCCCAATACACGGCATCGTCCACGCCGAACACGTCCCGGGCGATGGCCGCCCCGGTTTTGGCATGCAGCAGCTTCAGGGCGTGCCGCTCCAGGTCGTCCAGCCGGATGTGATATTGGGCGCACAGGGCCAGCTGCCCCTCCATATCCAGCTTCTTGGTGCAGTCGTGGAGCAGGGCGGCCACCCGGGCCTGGGTCTCGTCGGCCCCATACTGCCGGGCCAGGCGGACGGCCTCCTGCTCCGTGCCCAGCACATGGGGCATGCGCTTGGGCTTCAGATAGCTCAGGGCGATGGGCCGCAGCCGGTCCGGGGTCAGGCGCCGCAGGTCCGTATGGACGCCGTACAGCCCCCGGCGCTGGATGTAGCCATACACCGGGTCCGTCACCAGCTCCTGCCCGCCGCCCTGGGCCAGGGCCTGACGCACCTGGGTGGAGGACAGGTCCAGAACGTGCTCATTGGGAATGATGGCAATATCCGCACCATAGGTCTCCTCCAGGTGCCGCTTCTGGGCGGCCAGATCGCCGCCGGGCTGAGGGTGGACCCGGTCAAAGGCCCCGATGTGGGCCAGGGACAGAATGTCCGCCGCATGATACCAGCGCTCCAGAGATAAAAACATATCCGTCCCCATAAGAAGCCACAGCTCATCCTCCGGATACATCTGGCGCAGCTGCCGCAGGGTATCCACCGTATAGCTGGGGCCGGCGCGGTGCAGCTCAATGTCCAGAGCCTGGGCCCCGGGGCCCAGCTGGGCGCAGGCCAGGGCCGTCATCTCCAGCCGGTCGGCGGGCTCGGCGCTGCCCTGGGGCAGGGCCTTGTGGGGCGGAATGCTGGCGGGGATCAGCAGCAGACGGTCCAGCTCCAGGACGTCCATAGCCGCCCGGGCCGCCGTCAGGTGGCCCCGGTGGATGGGATTGAAGGTGCCGCCGTAGATGCCGATCCTCATACGCTGCGCTTCCTGTCTTTTTCCAGCTCGATCTTCCGCTTGTCCTTGTTGTGCTGATAGCGGAAGAGAACGAATTTGCTGCCGATGACCTGCACCACCTCGCAGCGGGCGGCTACCTTCAGCTCCTCCGCCGCTTCCCGGGCGGTGTACATGGAGTTTTCCAGCACCCGGCCCTTGATCAGCTCCCGGGCCTCCAGGGCGTCGTTGACCTGCTTGACCAGGTTGTCGCCGATGCCGTCCTTGCCCACGTGGACGATGGTGTCCAGGTTGGCGGCCATGCCCCGCAGCTGGGCTCTCTGCTTGCTTGTCAGTTCCATAGATGCTCCTCAGTTCTTTTCCAGATAGGTTTTCAGCTCCGCCGCGAAGGCCCGCAGGGCGTTGCCGCGGTGGCTGATGGCGTTTTTCTCCTCCGGCGTCAGCTGGGCAAAGGTCTTGCGCAGCTCCGGCACGAAAAACACCGGGTCATAGCCGAAGCCGTTGTCCCCCTGGGGGGCGTAGGCAATGGTGCCGAAGCAGTCCCCGGCGGCGTCCAGCCGGTCCCCATTGGGGAAGCAGCAGACGATGGCCGTGTGGAAATGGGCGGTGCGGGCCCCGGCACCCCGGAGATTCTCCAGCAGCAGGCGATACCGGGCCTGGTCGCTGTCCACGCCGCCGTAGCGGGCGGAATAGATGCCCGGTGCGCCGTTCAGCGCGTCCACGCACAGGCCGGAGTCGTCGGCGATGGCGGGCAGACCGCTGGCCTGCATCACAGCCATGGCCTTGATGGCGGCGTTCTCGGCGAAGGTGGTTCCGTTTTCCTCCGGCTCCAGGTCCAGGCCCACGTCGGACTGGAGGACCACCTCCACCCCCAGCTCACCTAAGATCTCCTGCATTTCCGCCAGCTTCTTGCGGTTGTGGGATGCCAAAACGAATTTCATAGAATTTCCCCCAGTATATTTTTCTCCAGCTCGATGAGCCGTGCGTTTCCCTGGGCGCACAGAGCCACCAGCTCCTGCTGCTCCCGGGGCGTGAAGGCGCGGCCCTCACCGGTGCCCTGCAGCTCGATGATGCCGCCCTGCTCGTTCATGACGCAGTTCAGATCCACCATGGCCCGGCTGTCCTCGGAGTATTGCAGGTCCAGCATGGCCACGTTGTCCACGATACCGGCAGAGATGCCGGCCACATAGTGACGGATGGGCATGGCCTTCACCAGCCCCTGCTCCAGAAGGCCCCGGCAGGCCAGGGCCAGGGCCACGAAGCCCCCGGTAACGGAGGCGGTGCGGGTGCCGCCGTCTCCCTGCAAAACGTCGCAGTCCACGGTGATGGTGCGCTCGCCCAGGCGGCGCATATCCACCGCCGCCCGGAGGCTGCGGCCGATAAGCCGCTGGATCTCCGCGCTGCGGCCGGACAGCTTCAGCTTGTCCACATCCCGGCGGCTGCGTTCCCGGTTGGCGCGGGGCAGCATGGAGTATTCCGCCGTGACCCAGCCGCAGCCCTCCGCCACATGGGGCGGCGTCTTGTCCTCCACCGAGGCGTTGCACAGCACCACCGTGTCGCCGCAGCGGATCAGGACGCTGCCCTCGGCAAATTTCGTAAAGTTGGGGATGATCTCCACCGGGCGCAGCTGATCGGCTGCGCGTCCGTCTGCTCTTGTCATGTCTCGCCCTCCTTACACCATGCCCTGCACGAATTCCGCCGGGTCGAAGGGCTTCAGGTCGTCGATGCCCTCGCCCACACCCACGAACTTCACCGGAACGCCCAGCTCCTGGGCGATGGCGATGACGATGCCGCCCTTGGCAGTACCGTCCAGCTTGGTGAGGATGATGCCGGTAAGTCCCGCCGTCTCCTTGAACGTCCGCGCCTGGATCAGCCCGTTCTGACCGGTGGTGGCATCCAGCACCAGCAGCGTCTCGCAGCTGGAATCCGGACATTCCCGGTCGATGATCTTCCGCAGCTTGGCCAGCTCGTTCATCAGGTTCTGCTTGTTGTGGAGCCGTCCCGCCGTGTCGCACAGCACCACGTCCACGTTACGGGCCTTGGCGGCCTGCAGCGCGTCGAACAGCACGGCGCCCGGGTCGGCGCCCTCATGCTGGCGGACAATGTCCACACCGGCGCGGTCTGCCCAGATCTCCAGCTGGTCGGCAGCGGCGGCGCGGAACGTATCACCGGCACACAGCAGTACCTTCTTGCCCTCACTCTTGTAGCGGGCGGCCAGCTTGCCGATGGACGTGGTTTTGCCCACGCCGTTGACGCCGATGATCAGCACCACGCTCGGCTGGGTGCTCAGGTCCATGGACGGGTCGCCCACGTCCAGCTTCTCCGCCAAAATATCGCGGAGAGCGTCCTTCACCTCGTCGGCGCGGCCCAGCAGCTTCTGGCTCACCCGCTTGCGCAGCTGCGCCACCGTATCGGCGGCGGTGGCCGCGCCGATGTCCGCCAAGATTAGCGCTTCCTCCAGTTCCTCATAAAAGTCGTCGTCCAGCCTGTCAAAGGTCATGGACGCCAGCCATGCTTCCTTGAATTTCTTGAAAAATCCCATATGGACCTCCTTATTTGATCTTCAGCTCCTTGGCCATGTCGTTGAGATTGATGGTGAGGATGCGGCTGACGCCCTTTTCCTGCATGGTCACGCCGTACAGCACATCGGCCTCCTCCATGGTGCCGCGCCGGTGGGTAATGACGATGAACTGGGTCTTACCGGCGATGCGCCGCATGTAGCGGGCGTACCGCACCACATTGGCTTCGTCCAGCGCCGCCTCGATCTCGTCCATGACGCAGAAGGGCGTGGGAT